>BNJV01000601.1_pt1 | contig 146673 bp, 165 predicted proteins | sample 8540591 | NCBI WGS metagenome assembly BNJV01 (sample SAMD00202457, study PRJDB9452) | human saliva metagenome | host: Homo sapiens
TCGTACGTATTGAAGAGATGAAGAAACTTATGAAATAAAGAAAGAGACACGGCGGAATGCCGTGTTTTTTAGGCTCTTTGTCAACTGTAGTGGGTGACGAAAAGCTAACATCTAGAGAGAACCTGATAGGTCTTTTCTTTTTGTATGTTCAGAGTGATGAAAACACGCTTCCTAAAGTTAATAAAGTTTCTAAAACCGAAGCCCAGACGTTTGATGTCTTTGATAAGCTTAATGGTCCCCTCCAATTTTGCATTTGAGTAATGTGTTTCTAGTGCGTTTTTGATGTATGGTTTGTGTCTAAGGAAGGTCCTAAAGACAGTTTTAAAGTAATGATTGACCTTGCTTATATTCTCCTCTATGAGTTCAAAAACTCATCCCCCCTCTTCTCCTGAAAGTGAAAAAGCAAAAGCTGATAGAGGTTATAATAATTGGCGAGTTCTTCTGAGAAATTCAGTGTCTTCTCAACGACTTCATGTGGACATAATGTTTGATGGAAGGTCTTTGAGTAAAAAGGGTTGAGAGATAACTTACGGCTGTCCTTTTGGAAGAGTCTCCAGTGATTTTTTAAAGCTCGATAAGGTAGTGACTTCTTATCAAACTGGTTCATAATCGCAATTCTTGTCTTTAAAAAGGCTCGACCAAGGTGCTGGATGATGTGGAAACGATCAATAATGATTTCGGCGTCTGGGAAAAGTCTGCGAGCTAGTGGGATATAGGCTCCTGACATATCCATTGTAATAAACTGCACTTTTTGGCGAACCTTCAATGGATACTTCAAAAAGTGGTTTCGAATAGTGGTTTGACGGAGATTATCAAGGATGGTTATGAGTTTGTTGGTCTCATAGTTTTGCGCCACAAAAGCGAGTTCACCTTTCTTGAACCCAAACTCATCCCAAGACATAATGGCTGGGAGCTTGTCATAATGCTCCTTGAAAGTAAACTGGTCAAGCTTACGATAGACAGTGGATGTCGACACACGAAGTCTTCTGGCAATATCTGTTAGTGACACCTTTTCAGTAAGGAGCTGTGCAACCTTTTGTCGGACAAGGTTGGAGATTTGGTGGTTTTTCTCAACGATTGAGGTTTCAGCCACTGTTACTCTCTTACACACTTTACACTGGAAGCGACGTTTCTTCAGACGTAGTAGTGTTGGAGTTCCAGCTTGTTCGAGAAGAGGGATTTTAGAAGATTTTTGAAAGTCATATTTGATCATTATTCCTTGACAATGAGGGCATGGTGGTGCAGGATAATCAAGTTTTGCTTGAATCTCGATATGAGTGTCAGTTTCAAAAACAAGTGAAATCTTGATATTTTGGTCTTTAATTCCGATTAATTCTGTGGTATTCTTAATAAGTCTCATAAGTTCTTCCTAATGATGGTTTGGTCGCTTTTCATTATAGTTCTTATGGGACTTTTTGTGTACACTCAAAAAGCTCTATAATCTCTACAGTGGTTTTACCCACTACAGAAATTATAGAGCCGTTTTTTAACTCTTTGTCAACTGTAGTGGTTCTCCAAAAAAATTCTTGTGATGTATCGTTGGATTTTTTTTATGTGAGTTTAAGCTTGTCTCGCTTCGAAGGTATGAGACAAATAAATCACCTATTATGCGAGAGTGTATTGAAAGCTTTACTGATAATACTAAGTACTGCGAATTCTTCTTTGAGAGTTTGTGACGAGTCAAGTGTACTAAGATTTGAAGAAAATGCTTGGGCACTGGCCGGTATTTGGTTTTATAGCGTTTAAGCAAATTAACTGTTAGACGAGTGATTATGACTATTGAGAATAGTCTCACGTCGATTCTAATACAACAAAAAGTCATCATATGATGACTTTTTGTTGTATTAGAATTTTGTGTTTATTTTCAAGGAGAGAATAGCAAACAGTATTCTTTAAACTAAGAACGTTTAAGAAGCTTTTTAAGTCCTTGGATAAGTTTGTATTTTAAAGGTTGTGGGTAATAACGGAAGGTTCCCATCTTACGAACAATATAACCGTTAAAGTTTTGTTTAAATCGTAGAACTCCATCAGAGCCGTCAAACACGCCTGTAATTCCAAGGAAATTATAACTCATAATATTTCTCTTCAAAGTGCATTTCATGGCATGATACTGAATTAAGAAAGCAGCAGAGAATTTTTGAAATTCTGTATAGGAACCTCCAAATAGATAGGTGGCCTGATCTTGTGTATATAGTATTAAAGCACAAGCAAGAAGTATCTTCTCTGTATTAATTTTTTGTTTGAGCTCTGAAATGATCTGTTTTTGTTTATTCAATTTTTGAGCTTGTTGCTCATACTGTTTGCTCTTAGGGTTCAGTGAGGTAAGTTTACTATTTATGTGATCTAAGCTTTTTTCAAAATCTAACTCTGCTACCAAGAAATCAGCGTTATCACCAAATGCATCATATAGATCTGTATAATAATCTAAACTTTTATCTTCAAACCCTTGCCTTTTTCCGGTTTCTTCTATAATCTTTTTGAATTCTGTGATTTCGCCTTTATTTATTTTGCGAACAATAACATTATAGTCGAGAGCAGTTTTGATGTTTCTGACGCTATTTTTGTTAAATGATTTTAATAAGGATGTTTCATCAAAGCCCTCAAGATTTTTCAAATAATGCCAGGTTGGTTCCCCTTCAGGATAGCCTACCTGTAAACCATCAAATTTGTAGCCAAGATCTGTTAGTGTAGAAATTAATTCTGTTTTCTCAGGTTCAGTAGGCTTTCCATCAATTTCAAATGTCTGATAAGTGTCGTCTGGCTTTACAACCAGTTCTAGAGCTCCCTGTTTCTTAGCAAAAAGTTGTAATTCATGATAAAAACTCTTTAAGTCGGATTCATCTGTATACGATGGACCACTATTAATTTCTATTCTGACTCCTCCAGTCAAATGCTTCATGAAAGCAATAGCAGCAACAGTAATTTCATTATTACTTTTCCAACCTAAAAACTTAGTCTCGAATCCTCTTTTTCTTAGGAGATTAGACATTGATACTGTTTGCATGAACGAATGTTCTTTACATTTTTCTATGAAAGATGTAAACTCTTCCTCTTTCAAAATTGTAAAACTCATTTTATTTCCTTTCGATTACAAGTAAATAGTTATATAAGATATTATAACAAAAATAAGTTCAGATGCTTCAAACTATCTATATTTCAAATTGACTATAATCACAGAATGATAAAGTCTAGGAATCTCACATTATATAAATCTAGGTACAGTGAGCTTCCAGATTCTATCGTTGACAACGAAAGGAAGATAGCAGAAGCTTTTTGAACAACAGAAGTTGTTAAATCTGACGAGTTACCGTTTTATACACGTCATTTTATGAAAAATACAAAGTCTCCAAGGGTTGGTATTGTTGTTCCTAGGCTATAAAAAATCAAGGCTGGGTAAGTCGTCTAACATCTGATAATATTAGTGTTTATTTTATTCAAGGAAAGAAGCAACATCAATGGTGATTATTGATAAGTTAATCATTTGATATAGATCGATACCAATATTAAAAAGTGTCGGAGTAGTGTCTCCTACGTTTGGAGTTAGCAGGACTTTTAAAAGAAATAATGGAGCAATTTGAAAAAAATAATCAGCTTTCCTTCAGCTTTCTTTAAGCAACCCAAGCTACACTATAATCATCCTAATAAGTATTGCTGAACATGGTTCGGTAGAACTCACACCTCTGACGCTGAGTCAGACAGTGAAACTTTCTTTTTTTCATAAATTTCCCAAACAAGTCTAACCTACCATAGTAGTTAGGCTTGTTTTTTGTAATAAACAGATCAGTTTTCCATTAAAAGTAAGCGCTTATGCAAATTTAGTGAAAACGTTAGGCAAAGTCAGTGAAAACGTCTAAAAAACCATCAATTCGTTGACTTTCGTGGAAAATAGGACTAAAATAACAGGGTAAAAAAAATTAAAAGGAGAATTCTACTATGAATCTAACTATCTTAGCCCTCGGTTTGGCCGTTATGGGTGTATCTGTTGGTGAGGGTATCCTCGTTGCCAATATCGCTAAAGCTGCAGCTCGCCAACCTGAGATGTTTAGCAAACTTCAAACATTGATGTTTACTGGTGTTGCCTTTATCGAAGGTACCTTCTTCGTATTGTTTGCCCTTAGCTACATTGTCTAATAGACAAATAAAAGATGAAGGAGGGATGAGCAGTGGAAACTACAAGTAATCCAACCGTCTCATTATTTGGGATTGATTTTGACTTGACTGTCCTTGCCATGTCTCTCTTGACAGTAATTATCGTTTTTGGAGTGGTTTTTTGGTCAAGTCGTAAGATGACCATTAAACCAAAGGGAAAACAAAATGTGCTTGAGTTCATCTATGAGTTTGTGAATAGTACCATTTCTCAAAGTCTTGGGAAATTCACGAAGAATTATAGTTTGCTCTTGTTTGTAATTTTCACCTTTGTTTTTACAGCAAACAACTTAGGTTTGCTTGTGTCTGTAAAAAGTGAGCATTACAATTTTTGGACTTCTCCAACATCGAACTTCGGTGTTACTATCACTCTTTCTTTGATTATTACCCTCATTAGTCATATTGAGGGGATCCGTAAAAAAGGGTTTAAAGGCTATCTAAAGGGCTACCTTTCACCATACCCAGCTATGCTCCCAATGAACATTTTGGAACAATTAACCAACCTTGCTTCATTGGCCTTGCGTTTGTTTGGTAACATTTATTCTGGTGAGGTACTTACTGGCTTGATTCTTCAATTGGTGACCTGGTCTGCTTTTGCAGCACCTGTATCCTTTGCTTTGAACCTTGTCTGGGTTGCCTTTTCAGCCTTTATCGGCTTTATCCAAGCCTATGTCTTTATTATCCTAAGTTCAAACTATATTGGTGATAAAGTCAACGAAGAATAACTAAGAAAGGGAGAAATGAAATGTCAATACTTATTAATAGTACGACACTTGGTAATATCATTATCACACTCGGCTCAGTTTTTCTCTTGTATTACCTCATCCGTAAATTCGCATGGGATCAAATTACAGGAATCTTTGCTGCTCGTGAAAAGAAAATTGCCACAGATATTGATAGTGCTGAAAATGCTCGTCAAGAAGCAGAAAGCTTGGCACAAAAACGTCAAGATGAGTTGGCAGGTGCCCGCACTGAGGCAGCTCAAATTATTGATGGGGCCAAGGAAACTGGTAAAACTCAAGAATCAAAAATCATTGCAGAAGCACATGATGAAGCTAAACGCTTGAAAGAAAAAGCAAATCAAGACATCGCCCAAAGCCGTGTGGAAGCACTTGCTGGCGTTAAAGGTGAAGTTGCAGACTTGACTGTCCTCTTGGCGGAAAAAGTTATGAAACAAAACCTTGATGCTAAAGCGCAATCTGACTTGATTGATAGCTATCTTGATCAATTAGGAGATGCTTAATGGATAAGAAAACACAAGCTCTTGTTGAGCAGTATGCCAGAAGCCTGGTAGAAGTCGCTTTTGAACAAGACGCCGTGTCAACAATCCAAGAAGAAGTAAGGCAAATCCTAACAGTTTGCTGAAACAAATCTAAAAACCTTCTTGTCGCAGGAAAATGTGACAAGTGAAGCTAAAAAAGAAAGTTTGAGCTTGTTTCAAGAGTCTTGTTCAGTGTATATGAACAATTTTCTTGAGGTAATCTTACTCAATGACCGTGCCAACATTCTCTATGATGTGTTGAAATTGGTCCTTGAGCTCTTTGACCAAGAAGACAATACTTACGATGTCACAGTGACATCAGCAAGTCCCTTGTCTGAGGAACAAAAAGCCCGACTTTTGGCGATTGTTTCACAAAAATTTGAGATTAAGACACGTCGTTTAGTAGAAAAAATTGATGAGGACCTCATCGGAGGATTCGTCATCAAAGCAAAAAATAAGGTTGTTGACACGTCAATTCGCAGTCAATTGCAAACCTTTAAAACGAATTTGAAATAGAAAGTGGTGTGACTTTTGGCAATTAACGCACAAGAAATTAGCGCTTTAATTAAAAAGCAAATTGAAAACTTCCAGCCAAACTTTGACGTCACTGAAACTGGTGTCGTTACCTATATCGGTGACGGTATCGCACGTGCTCGTGGTCTTGATAATGCCATGAGTGGTGAGTTGCTCGAATTTGAAAATGGTGCCTATGGTATGGCCCAAAACCTTGAATCTAATGATGTTGGTATCATTATCTTGGGGGATTTCGTAGCAATTCGTGAAGGCGATATTGTTAAACGTACTGGAAAAATCATGGAAGTTCCAGTTGGTGAAGCCCTTATTGGTCGTGTAGTAAACCCACTTGGGCAACCAGTTGATGGTCTTGGTGACATCGAAACAACAGGTTTCCGTCCAGTTGAAACACCTGCTCCAGGTGTTATGCAACGTAAATCAGTTTCTGAGCCATTGCAAACTGGTCTTAAGGCGATTGATGCCTTGGTTCCAATTGGACGTGGTCAACGTGAGTTGGTCATCGGAGACCGCCAAACTGGTAAAACTTCAGTAGCCATTGATGCGATCTTGAACCAAAAAGGTCAAGATATGATCTGTATCTATGTGGCTATTGGTCAAAAAGAATCAACAGTTCGTACACAAGTAGAAACTCTCCGTAAACATGGTGCTCTTGATTACACAATCGTTGTGACTGCCTCAGCATCACAACCATCACCATTGCTTTACATCGCACCTTACGCTGGTGTTGCAATGGCTGAAGAGTTCATGTATAACGGAAAACACGTACTGATTGTTTATGATGATTTGTCTAAACAAGCCGTGGCCTACCGTGAACTTTCATTGCTTCTCCGTCGTCCACCAGGTCGTGAAGCTTACCCAGGGGATGTCTTCTATCTCCACTCACGTCTTTTGGAACGTTCAGCTAAAGTTTCGGATGATCTTGGTGGTGGTTCAATTACTGCCTTGCCAATCATCCAAACGCAAGCCGGAGATATCTCAGCATATATCGCAACAAACGTTATCTCAATCACAGATGGACAAATCTTCTTGCAAGAAAACTTGTTTAACTCAGGTATTCGTCCAGCCATTGATGCGGGTTCTTCCGTATCACGTGTAGGTGGATCAGCGCAAATTAAAGCGATGAAGAAGGTTGCTGGTACACTTCGTCTTGACTTGGCTTCATATCGTGAACTTGAAGCCTTTACGCAATTTGGTTCAGATTTGGATGCTGCGACTCAAGCGAAATTGAACCGTGGTCGTCGTACAATCGAAGTTTTGAAACAACCGCTTCATAAACCACTTCCAGTTGAGAAACAAGTTGTTATCCTTTACGCTTTGACACACGGTTTCTTGGATAGTGTTCCGGTTGATCAAATCTTGGATTTTGAAGAAGCACTCTATGACTACTTTGATGGTCACCATGAGGATATCTTTGAAACTATTCGTACAACTAAGGATCTTCCTGAGGAATCTGTACTTAATGAAGCTATCCAAGCTTTCAAAGATCAGTCAGAATATAAATAGAAATAGGGAGGACAGCATATGGCAGGCTCTCTAAGAGAAATCCAAGCAAAAATTGCTTCAACAAAGAAAACGAGTCAAATTACAGGGGCCATGCAAATGGTTTCTGCTTCAAAATTGACACGTTCTGAGCAAGCTGCTAAAGATTTCCAAATCTATGCCTCAAAAATTAGACAGATCACAACAGATCTTCTACATTCAGAATTGATTAATGGTTCGTCAAATCCAATGTTGGACGCACGTCCAGTCCGTAAGACAGGTTACATTGTCATTACTTCAGATAAGGGACTAGTTGGGGGTTATAACTCAACAATTCTTAAAGCTGTGTTGGACATGATTAAACGTGACCATGATTCTGAAGATGAATATGCTATCATTTCTATTGGTGGAACAGGTTCAGATTTCTTCAAGGCTCGTAACATGAATGTTGCTTTTGAACTTCGTGGCCTTGAAGATCAACCTAGTTTTGAACAAGTCGGAAAAATCATTTCTAAAGCAGTAGGAATGTATCAAAATGAACTTTTTGATGAACTCTATGTGTGCTACAACCACCATGTCAACAGTTTGTCTAGTGAGGTTCGTGTGGAACAAATGCTTCCTATCGCTGATTTGGATCCCAATGAATCAGAAGGTCATGTGTTGACCAAGTTTGAATTGGAACCAGATCGTGACACTATTTTGGATCAACTCTTACCACAATATGCTGAGAGTCTTATCTACGGTGCTATCGTAGATGCCAAAACAGCTGAGCACGCAGCTGGTATGACTGCAATGCAGACAGCCACTGATAATGCGAAGAATGTGATTAACGATTTGACAATCCAATATAACCGTGCGCGTCAAGCTGCCATCACTCAGGAAATTACTGAAATCGTTGGCGGTGCAAGTGCACTTGAATAGCTAGAGATTTGTCTTAATTAGACACACATGAAAAAAGGATGATTGTCATCCAGAAAACTATCATAAGGAGAAAACAATGAGCTCAGGCAAAATTGCTCAGGTTGTTGGTCCTGTTGTAGACGTAGCGTTTGCAGCTGGTGATAAACTTCCTGAGATTAACAATGCATTGGTCGTTTATACTGATGAACAAAAGTCTAAACGTATCGTGCTCGAAGTAGCTCTTGAACTTGGAGAAGGTGTGGTTCGTACCATTGCCATGGAATCTACTGATGGATTGACTCGTGGACTAGAAGTTCTGGACACTGGACGTCCAATCAGCGTTCCTGTTGGTAAAGATACCCTTGGACGTGTCTTTAACGTTCTTGGTGATACCATTGACTTGGAAGCACCTTTTGCAGACGATGCAGAGCGTGAACCAATTCACAAAAAAGCACCAACTTTCGATGAATTGTCAACATCTACTGAAATCCTTGAAACAGGGATTAAAGTTATCGACTTGCTTGCCCCTTACCTTAAAGGTGGTAAAGTCGGACTCTTTGGTGGTGCCGGTGTTGGTAAAACCGTTCTTATTCAAGAGTTGATTCACAACATTGCCCAAGAGCACGGTGGTATTTCCGTGTTTACAGGTGTTGGTGAACGTACACGTGAAGGTAATGACCTTTACTGGGAAATGAAAGAATCTGGCGTTATTGAGAAAACAGCCATGGTCTTCGGTCAAATGAATGAACCACCTGGAGCACGTATGCGTGTTGCCCTTACTGGTTTGACAATTGCGGAATACTTCCGTGATGTCGAAGGTCAAGACGTGCTTCTCTTCATCGATAACATCTTCCGTTTCACTCAAGCAGGTTCTGAGGTTTCTGCCCTTCTTGGTCGTATGCCATCAGCCGTTGGTTACCAACCTACACTTGCTACTGAAATGGGTCAATTGCAAGAACGTATCACATCAACTAAAAAAGGTTCTGTTACATCAATCCAAGCCATCTACGTTCCAGCCGATGACTATACTGACCCAGCGCCAGCTACAGCATTTGCTCACTTGGATTCAACAACCAACCTTGAACGTAAGTTGACACAAATGGGTATTTACCCAGCCGTTGACCCATTGGCATCAAGCTCACGTGCCCTTTCACCTGAAATTGTTGGTGAAGAACACTATGCTGTTGCGACTGAAGTTCAACGTGTGCTTCAACGTTACCGTGAATTGCAAGATATTATCGCTATCCTTGGTATGGATGAATTGTCAGACGAAGAAAAAACATTGGTTGGACGTGCTCGTCGTATCCAATTCTTCTTGTCACAAAACTTCAACGTTGCTGAACAGTTTACAGGTCAACCAGGTTCTTATGTTCCAGTTGCTGAAACTGTTCGTAGCTTTAAAGAAATCCTTGAAGGTAAATATGACAATCTTCCAGAAGATGCCTTCCGTAGCGTAGGTCCAATTGAGGATGTAGTAGCTAAAGCTAAAGCTATGGGCTACTAATGAGGTGAATATATGGCACAAATGACCGTACAAGTGGTAACTCCGGATGGTCTTAAATATGACCACCATGCCAGCTTTATCCACGCGGTTACTAAAGATGGTCAAATTGGTATCTTGCCAGGCCATATTAACTTGATTGCGCCACTTGAAGTGGATGAACTCAAGGTTCGTCGTGTGGATGACGAGAGTCACGTCGATTGGATTGCCGTAAATGGTGGTATCATCGAAGTTAAAGATGATTTTATTACTATCGTTGCCGATTCAGCAGAACGTGAACGCGACATTGACGTTTCTCGTGCCGAACGTGCCAAGCAACGTGCCGAACGTGACTTGGAAGAAGCAACTAAATCTGACCGTATTGATGAAGTTCAACGTGCTCAGGTTGCTCTCCGTCGAGCACTTAATCGTATCAGTGTCGGTACAAAATAAGATAAACAAAAAGCGAGACTAGGTCTTGTTTTTTGTTTGTCTTAAAAGAAAACATAAAAAGAAAACATAAAAAGAAAACATAAGAAGTAGCAAGGTTATCAAAGAAAGCTCATTGTAAAACCTATCTGAAGGTAAGATAAAATAATCAGATTTTCAGTCCTGAAAACGGTTAATTTAGCTTTTGCTTTAGTTTAAGGTATCAAAGTGTTATAATATAAGCTGTTAGCTTTATATTTTAAGAGAAAATGTAGAGTAACGTAATAGAAAGTATGAGTTTTTTAAAGATATGAAAATTGAAAAGAAGCATCTTTTAGATTACACCATTTTGATACCTTATTTAATCTTATCCGTGGTTGGTTTAATAGTAGTGTATTCAACAACGAGTGCTCGTTTAGTAACCTTGGGGGCCAATCCCTTCGCATCTGTTATGAACCAAGGAGGCTTCTGGTTGCTATCCTTGTTCTCTATTTTTTTCATCTACCGACTGAAATTGAACTTTCTCAGGAAAGATAAGCTTTTGGGTGTTGTTATTGCCTTTGAGATTTTACTTTTGGTCATTGCCAAATTTTTCACCAGGGAAATCAATGGTGCCAATGGTTGGATTGTGCTAGGTCCCTTGTCTTTCCAACCAGCGGAGTACCTTAAGATCATTGTTGTTTGGTTTTTGGCACACACCTTTTCAAAAAAACAGTCTGCCATAGAACGTTATGACTACCAAGCCCTGACGAAGAATAGATGGATTCCTAGGAATGGTAAGGAACTTAATGACTGGCGTGTCTATTTGCTTGGTATGATCGGTTTGGTTGCTATCCAACCTGACTTGGGGAATGCGGCTATCATTGTATTGACTACAGTAGTGATGTTTTCAATTTCTGGTGTTGGCTACCGTTGGTTTACGGCCTTATTTGCCAGTATTGTAGGGATTTCGTCGGCCTTCCTAGGCTTAATTGCCTTGGTTGGGGTTCAAACCATGGCTAAGGTACCTATCTTTGGATATGTTGCCAAGCGTTTCGCAGCATATTTTAATCCGTTCAAGGATTTGACAGGATCTGGTCTTCAGCTATCTCATTCATACTATGCTATGAGTAATGGAGGATGGTTTGGTCTCGGGCTTGGAAATTCAATTGAGAAAACTGGTTATTTACCAGAAGCTACAACAGACTTTGTGTTTTCGATTGTTATTGAAGAATTAGGTCTTATCGGAGCCGGCTTGATTCTGGCCCTCCTCTTTTTCCTCATTCTTCGTATTATGATTGTGGGAGTTAAGGCCAGAAATCCATTTAACTCTATGATGGCGCTTGGTGTGGGAGCTCTCATGCTTATGCAGGTCTTTGTTAATATTGGGGGAATCTCAGGGCTAATCCCATCGACAGGGGTTACCTTCCCCTTCCTTTCACAAGGTGGTAACTCGCTTCTGGTAACTTCTGTTGGGATTGCTTTTGTTTTAAATATTGCTGCCAACGAAAAGCGTGATAATATTGTTCAAGCTATTGAGGACGAGTTATCTCAGACTCAAGAATTGGAAAATCAAGATGAAAAAATTGTACCTTTAAGAAGAGGTCGTTAATTCGGCTTCTTTTTTACTTGATAGCGTTTTGCATTAGTAAAGGTAATACTAAAAGCTTGTAGAAGTAGTAGAAATAGAAATACTGAAAGAAATATTTGTGATTACTCTAAAGAAAAATTGAAAACTATATAAAATACTTGCAATTCTATGACATTTTGATAGAATAGTAGAGTAAAGTTAGACTGTATTGCCTACTGTCTATCTATAAAATATATTTTATTGGAGGCTTTTCCTAAATGGCAAAAGAAAAATACGATCGTAGTAAACCACACGTTAACATTGGTACAATCGGACACGTTGACCACGGTAAAACTACTTTGACAGCTGCTATCACAACTGTATTGGCTCGTCGTCTTCCTAGCGCAGTTAACACACCAAAAGACTACGCTTCAATCGACGCTGCTCCAGAAGAACGTGAACGCGGTATCACAATCAACACTGCACACGTTGAGTATGAAACTGAAAAACGTCACTACGCTCACATCGATGCGCCAGGACACGCGGACTACGTTAAAAACATGATCACTGGTGCCGCTCAAATGGACGGTGCGATCCTTGTAGTAGCATCTACTGACGGACCAATGCCACAAACTCGTGAGCACATCCTTCTTTCACGTCAGGTTGGTGTTAAACACCTTATCGTCTTCATGAACAAAGTTGACTTGGTTGACGATGAAGAATTGCTTGAATTGGTTGAAATGGAAATCCGTGACCTTCTTTCAGAATACGATTTCCCAGGTGATGACATTCCAGTTATCCAAGGTTCAGCTCTTAAAGCTCTTGAAGGTGATTCTAAATACGAAGACATCATCATGGACTTGATGAACACTGTTGACGAATACATTCCAGAACCAGAACGTGACACTGACAAACCATTGTTGCTTCCAGTCGAAGACGTATTCTCAATCACTGGTCGTGGTACTGTTGCTTCAGGACGTATCGACCGTGGTGTTGTTCGTGTTAATGACGAAGTTGAAATCGTTGGTCTTAAAGAAGAAATCCAAAAAGCAGTTGTTACTGGTGTTGAAATGTTCCGTAAACAACTTGACGAAGGTATTGCCGGAGATAACGTCGGTGTTCTTCTTCGTGGTATCCAACGTGATGAAATCGAACGTGGTCAAGTATTGGCTGCACCTGGTTCAATCAACCCACACACTAAATTCAAAGGTGAAGTTTACATCCTTTCTAAAGAAGAAGGTGGACGTCACACTCCATTCTTCAACAACTACCGTCCACAGTTCTACTTCCGTACAACTGACGTAACAGGTTCAATCGAACTTCCTGCAGGTACTGAAATGGTTATGCCTGGTGATAACGTGACTATCGACGTTGAGTTGATCCACCCAATCGCCGTTGAACAAGGTACAACATTCTCTATCCGTGAAGGTGGACGTACTGTTGGTTCAGGTATCGTATCTGAAATTGAAGCTTAATTAATATTAAGTTCCCAATACAATTATTCGTCAGACAATAATTGAGAGAGTCGAGGTTACTCGGCTCTTTTTGGTGTTTAAAAATACTCGTAATATTATATTTTTGGGGTGTTTTAGATGCTTAAGCTAAGTTTTGATAGTGATAAATAGACATAAAGCAGGTTGAGTTTTCGGAATTTTCCTAAAATCCTAGTAATAGTAAGGGATTTGTGATAAAATAAACGAGTAAATAAATAAAAGAAGAGGTATGTGAAATGTCACGTAAACCATTTATCGCTGGTAACTGGAAAATGAACAAAAATCCAGAAGAAGCAAAAGCATTCGTTGAAGCTGTAGCATCAAAACTTCCTTCATCAGATCTTGTTGAAGCTGGTATCGCAGCTCCTGCAGTTGACTTGACAGCTGTACTTGCTGCTGCTAAAGGTTCAAACCTTAAAGTTGCTGCACAAAACACTTACTTTGAAAATGCTGGTGCCTTCACTGGTGAAACTAGCCCACAAGTTTTGAAAGAAATCGGTACTGACTACGTTGTTATCGGTCACTCAGAACGTCGTGACTACTTCCACGAAACTGATGAAGACATCAACAAAAAAGCAAAAGCAATCTTTGCTAACGGTATGCTTCCAATCATCTGTTGTGGTGAATCACTTGAAACTTACGAAGCTGGTAAAGCAGCAGAATTCGTAGGTGCTCAAGTTTCAGCTGCTCTTGCTGGATTGACTGCAGAACAAGTCGCTTCAACAGTAATCGCCTACGAACCAATCTGGGCTATCGGTACTGGTAAATCAGCTTCACAAGACGACGCACAAAAATGTGTAAAGTTGTTCGTGACGTTGTAGCTGCTGACTTTGGTCAAGAAGTTGCTGACAAAGTACGTGTTCAATACGGTGGATCAGTTAAACCTGAAAACGTTGCTGAATACATGGCTTGTCCAGACGTTGACGGAGCTCTTGTAGGTGGTGCATCACTTGAAGCTGAAAGCTTCTTGGCATTGCTTGACTTCGTTAAATAATTTTACATAAAGTCGGGGGTTTCCTCGGCTTTTTTTGATGAATTGCTTTACAAATAAATTGCTTGGGATAAGACAAATGGTGTAGGTTTGTAAAAACGAACGCTTTAGGCTTTATATTTTATAGGTTTAGGGTTTGACAAATAGAATTGGATTGCCCAAAGAGACAGATAATATGCTATAATTAAAGTAGTATAACTAGAGCTCAGATGCTAATAGTCTGTATGCTCCGCATTTTTTCCAAAAAAGGAGAGTTAGAATCATGACTTTTGATGCAATTGACCAAATGGCGGTCAGCACTATTCGTTCGCTTTCGATCGAGGCAATTCAAGCCGCGAATTCTGGGCACCCAGGTCTTCCTATGGGTGCAGCGCCAATGGCTTATGTGCTTTGGAACCATGTGATGAATGTTAATCCAAAGACAAGCCGTAACTGGACAAACCGAGACCGTTTTGTTCTTTCTGCAGGTCATGGTTCTGCCTTGCTTTATAGTCTCTTGCACCTTTCTGGCTACGACGTGACAATGGACGACTTGAAGAACTTCCGTCAATGGGGATCTAAGACTCCAGGTCACCCTGAAGTTAACCATACAGATGGTATTGAAGCAACATCAGGTCCTCTTGGTCAAGGGATTGCTAATGCTGTAGGTATGGCAATGGCTGAAGCACACTTGGCAGCTAAATTTAACAAACCTGGTTTTGATATTGTTGACCATTATACTTATGCCCTCCATGGCGATGGTTGTTTGATGGAAGGTGTTTCTCAAGAAGCTGCTAGTCTTGCTGGTCACCTTAAACTTGGTAAGTTGGTACTTCTTTACGATTCAAATGATATCTCACTTGATGGACCAACTTCAATGGCTTTCACAGAAGATGTTAAGGCTAAGTTTGAAGCTTATGGTTGGCAACACATTCTTGTTAAGGATGGTAATGATTTGGAAGCTATTGCTAAAGCTATCGAAGAAGCTAAAGCTGAGACAGATAAACCATCTATTATCGAAGTTAAGACAATCATTGGTTACGGAGCTGAAGGCCAAGGAACATCAGCTGTCCACGGTGCTCCAATTGGTCAAGACGGCATTGATCACGCAAAAGGTGTTTACGGTTACGATGCACCGGCATTTACAGTTCCAGATGAAGTAGCTCGTCGTTTTGAAGTTGGTATTAAATTCCGTGGTGAAGCTGCTGAAAATGCTTGGCAAACTAAATTTGCAGAATATGAAGCTGCTTACCCAGAATTGGCTGCGGAATACAAGGCTGCCTTTGCGAATGAACCTGCACACGTTGACTTGAAGGCTCATGAATTGGGTTCAGCAGTAGCTAGCCGTGTGTCAAGCCAACAAGCTATCCAACAGATTTCTGAACAAGTTCCTTCATTCTGGGGAGGTTCAGCAGACCTTTCAGCTTCTAACAATACTATGGTTAAGGCTGAGTCTGATTTCCAAGCAGACAACTATGCTGGACGTAATATTTGGTTTGGTGTGCGTGAGTTTGCTATGGCTGCAGCGATGAATGGTATTGCTCTTCATGGTGGTACTCGTGTTTATGGTGGTACTTTCTTCGTCTTCTCAAACTACTTGCTTCCAGCAGTACGTATGGCAGCACTTCAAAACTTGCCAGTGACTTATGTTATGACACACGATTCAGTAGCAGTTGGTGAAGATGGACCTACTCACGAACCAATCGAACAATTGGCAAGTGTGCGTTCAATGCCTAACCTTAACGTTATCCGTCCTGCAGATGGTAATGAAACTAATGCTGCTTGGAAACGTGCCTTGGCTGAGACTGAACGTCCAACAATGCTAGTTTTGACACGTCAAAACTTGCCAGTCCTTGACGGTACAGCTGAAAATGCTGAAGCTGGTGTCAATAAAGGGGCTTACATCATCTCAGAAGCTAAAGGTGATCTTGATGGTATCATCATTGCGACTGGTTCTGAAGTGAAATTGGCTCTTGATACTCAAGCGGCTCTCGAAGCTGAAGGCGTGCATGTCCGTGTTGTTTCAATGCCATCACAAAATCTCTTTGATGAACAAGATGTTGCATATAAGGAAGAAGTTCTTCCAGCAGCTGTGACAAAACGTTTGGTTATCGAAGCTGGAACTAGCTTTGGTTGGGGCAAATATGTTGGTCTTGCAGGTAAAACACTTACTATTGATACTTGGGGTGCCTCAGCACCTGGTGACCGTATCTTTAAAGAATATGGTTTCACTGTTGAAAATGCAAGTCAACTTTACAAATCATTGTAAGAAGAGAAAGAGCTTGGCTAGTCCAAGTTCTTTTTTGTAAATATTATATAGAACTTGACTTTTTAGGGCATAGTGTTAGAATGACTGTGTCAGCCGATTTAGCTCAGTTGGTAGAGCAACGCACTCGTAACGCGTAGGTCACAGGTTCGAAACCTGCAATCGGCATGGTCAGAAGTATTAAGGTAGAAAAGGCTCTTTGTCAACTGTAGTGGGTGACGAAAAGCTAATATCTAGAGAGGACCTGATAGGTCTTCTTTTTGTGTATATTCAGAGTGATGAAGACACGCTTCTTAAAGTTGATGAAGTTTCTAAAACCGAAGCCCAAGCGTTTAATGTCTTTAATCAACTTGTTAGTCGCTTCGAGTTTCGCGTTTGAATAGTCAGTTTCTAGCGCATTCTTGATGTATTGCTTGTGTCTAAGAAAAGTCCTAAAGACCGTTTGAAAGTAGTGATTGACCTTGCTCATGTTCTCCTCTATTAACTCAAAAAATTCATCTACCCTCTTCTCCTGAAAGTGAAAAAGCAAAAGCTGATAGAGGTTGTAGTCATTAGCGAGCTCTTCTGAAAAGTCTAGAGTCTTCTCAACGACTTCATGTGGTGCTAAAGTTTGTCGGAAAGTCTTTGAATAAAAAGAGCTGAGAGATAACTTACGGCTGTCCTTTTGGAAGAGTCGCCAGTGATTTTTCAAGGCTCGATAGGGTAGTGACTTCTTATCAAACTGGTTCATAATAGCAATTCTTGTCTTTAAAAATGCTCGACCAAGGTGCTGGATAATGTGGAAACGATCAAGAACGATTTTGGCGTTTGGAAAAAGTTTTTTGGCTAGTGGCATATAGGTCCCCGACATATCCATCGTGATAAACTGTACCTGTTGTCGGACTTTCAATGGATACTTCAAAAAGTAGTTTCGTATAGTGGTTTGGCGACGATTATCAAGGATGGTTATGAGTTCGTTTGTCTCATAATTCTGGGCCACAAAAGCGAATTCCCCTTTCTTGAACCCAAACTCATCCCAGGACATAACAGTAGGGAGCTTGTCATAATGTTCCTTGAAAGTAAACTGGTCGAGCTTACGATAGACAGTGGACGTCGACACACGAAGCTTTCTGGCAATATCAGTTAGTGACATCTTCTCAGTTAGGAGTTGTGTAAGCTTTTGTCGGACAAGGTTGGAGATTTGACAGTTTTTCTCAACGATTGATGTCTCAGCTACCGTGACTCTCCTACAATTTTTACACTGGAAGCGGCGTTTCTTCAGACGTAGTAGTGTTGGAGTTCCCGCTTGTTCGAGAAGAGGGATTTTAGAAGGCTTTTGAAAGTCGTACTTGATCATTTTTCCATGGCAATGAGGACATGATGGTGCAGGATAATCGAGTTTTGCTTGAATCTCGATATGAGTATCAGTTTCAAAAACAAGTGAAATATTGATATTTTGGTCTTTAATTCCGATTAATTCTGTGGTATTCTTAATAAGTCTCATAAGTTCTTCCTAATGATGGTTTGGTTGCTTTTCATTATAGTTCTTATGGGACTTTTTGTCTGCATTCAAAAAGCTCTATAATCTCTACAGTAGTTTTACCCACTACAGAAATTATAGAGCCGTAGAAAAAGGGGTTTTTAGAAACCTCTGTTTTCTTTTGTCCTTGATTGTTCATTTGAGCTAAAATTTGATAAAATAGAAAGTAAAGAAATCAAAAAGGAAGTATCATGTCAAAAGGGTTATTAATCTCAATCGAAGGGCCAGATGGTGCTGGAAAGACAACAGTTTTGGAGGCACTTTTACCTCGTCTTAGAGAAGCTTATCCAGCTCAAGTCGTGACTACACGTGAACCAGGCGGAGTAGCTATTGCAGAGCAAATCCGTGAGGTTATTCTGGATGTAGATAATACGTCTATGGATGCTAAGACAGAGCTCTTGCTCTATATTGCGGCTCGCCGTCAACATCTGATTGAGAAGGTTTTGCCAGAGCTTGAAAAGGGCAATATGGTCATCATGGATCGTTTTATTGATTCATCAGTTGCCTATCAAGGGACTGGTCGTGGCTTGGATCAGGATGAGATTGCATGGTTAAATGCCTATGCGACTGATGGGTATAAACCTGATGTGACCCTATTGTTTGATGTGGATTCTGAGACTGGTTTGGCCCGCATTGCAGCTAGCGGTGAACGTGAAGTTAATCGGTTGGATTTAGAGAAACTTGACCTACATCAGCGTGTACGTCAAGGGTATTTAGATTTGGCACAGGCTGAACCAGAACGTATCAAGTTAATCGATGCCTCACAGGCTTTTGAGGATGTTGTAGAGCAAGCTTGGGAAGTAATTAAAGGCTATTTATAAGGAGCAAGATGAAGTTAGCTGAAAGTCAAAGCAAACTATTTGAAGAGTTTTCACAAATTATCAGGGAAAATCGTTTGAGTCATGCTTATTTGTTTTCGGGTGATTTTGGAAGTCTCGACATGGCTATTTGGCTAGCACAGAGTCGGTTTTGCCTAACTCCTGAGGATGGTCTACCTTGTGGCCACTGTCGTCCCTGTCGCTTGATTGCACAGGGGGACTTTTCTGATGTTAAATTAGTAGAGCCACAAGGACAGATTATTAAGACGGACACGATTCGTCAGTTGACCAGAGAGTTTAGTCAATCAAGTTTTGAGGGGCAGGCTCAGGTTTTTATCATTCGTGATGCAGATAAGATGCACGTCAATGCCGCTAATAGTCTATTAAAGTTTATTGAAGAACCTCAAAGTCAGATTTATATTTTTCTTTTGACAGCTGATGATAGTCGTATGTTACCGACGATTAAAAGCCGAGCTCAACTCTTTTATTTTCCAAAGAATCGGGCTTATCTGGAAGAGTTGTTGCAGAAGGAAGGCTTGTTGTTGACACAAGCCAAAGTGTTGGCGGACTTTGCTAAAGATGATGTTCAGGCTTTAGACTTAGCTAAAGATAATAAGATTCTTGATCTGATTAATACAGTAGAGCGTTTCACACAGTCCCTGCTATCTAATCAGGACCTGCTTTATTTGGACGTTGCAAAACTGGCTGTCCAGTGTAGTGAAAAGTCGGAACAAGAGATGGTCTGGGCTTTTTTAACTTATCAATTGGGGAAGGATATACAAAATCCACAAGCAAGACGATGGCTAGACTTAGTTTATGAGGCACGAAAAATGTGGCTAGCTAATGTCAGCTTTCAAAATGCGATGGAGTATATGGTATTATCATGACAGAAGTCATTGGAATAAAATTCGAAGAAACTGGAGCAGTAGAATACGTTGTTCCTGATAAAAATTACGCCAAAGATGACTTTGTAGTCGTTTTGGAGAAAAAAGATAAGCGCCTAGCCCAGGTTGTCATGGAAAACACAGATTTTCCTGAGGTTAGTTTGCCTGCGGATTTGAATCGGGTTGAAGGATTGGCAGGGGAGAAAGATTTTGCTAGATATGATGAAAATCTTTTGAAGGCTGAAAAGAGTATGGGAGTAGTGGCTGAATTAATTGCTCAAAATCAGCTAGATATGAAGGTGGTTGATATTGTCTTTCCGCTAAATAACTCTTATGTGTTAATCAGTTTTGTAGCTGAAAAACGGGTAGATTTTCGTCAGTTGCTCAAAGATCTGGCTTCTTACTTTAAGACACGCATTGAGTTACGTCAGATTTCAAGTCGTGAGGAATCAAAAATCTATGGTGGCTTAGGACCTTGTGGACGGGCACTTTGTTGTTCTAGTTTTTTGGGTGAATTCCCACCAGTATCGATTAAGATGGCTAAAAATCAGAGTTTATCTTTGAATTCTGGTAAGATGAATGGGGTCTGTGGTCGACTTATGTGTTGTCTCAGTTATGAAGATGACTTTTACCGAGATAGCAAGGCTAGTTATCCTGATTTGGGTGATGAAATTGAAACCAAGGATGGCACGGGTCAGGTCGTTGCCATTGATGTGATTGCAGGGACCATTAAGGTTGTATTTGAAAAAGGGCGTGCGCCCCTAACTTATGGAGTGGAGGAAGTTCAGCTAAATGGAAAAGCGTGAATTGTATGATAAATTCGAGGAATTATCACAAAATTTGATGTCTATGTTGGCAGAAGTGGAAGCAATTAAGGCGAACTTCTCAGGGATTCTGGATGAAAATACGGCCCTCAAGTTGGAAAACGACAAGTTACGTGAGCACTTGAGTCAAGTGGTTCAGGAGGAGACAGGGACTAAAATGTCTCATGGTAAGGTGAACCTCGAGGCTATTTACGATGATGGGTTCCATATTTGTCCAGATTTTTATGGCCAACGTCGTGATAATAATGAAGCTTGTGGCTTCTGTGCAGAATTGTTGTACGGAGACTAAATATGCAGGTTCAAAAGAGTTTTAAGGGGCAATCTAGCTACGGTACCCTCTATCTGGTTCCCACTCCTATTGGGAATTTGCAGGATATGACTTTTCGTAGTGTGCAAATCCTGAAAGAGGTGGATCTTATTTGTGCGGAGGACACGCGCAATACGGGTCTCTTACTCAAGCATTTTGAGATTGAAACCAAGCAGTATTCTTTTCATGAGCACAATGCCTATGAGAAAATTCCAGATTTACTGGAGCGTTGAAGTCAGGTCTTTCTTTGGCTCAGGTTTCTGATGCGGGTATGCCTTCCATTTCGGATCCTGGGCATGATTTGGTCAAAGCCGCCATTGCTGAGGATATTCCTGTGGTGGCCTTACCGGGAGCATCAGCTGGTATTACGGCCTTGATTGCTAGTGGTTTAGCACCCCAACCTCATATTTTTTATGGCTTCCTGCCTCGTAAAAAGGGACAGCAGATTGATTTCTTCAAGGAAAAAGTATCTTATCCTGAGACACAGATTTTTTACGAGTCACCATACCGTGTGGTGGATACCCTTGAAAATATGCATGAGGTCTATGGCAATCGTCAAGTAACGCTAGTTCGAGAATTAACCAAGCTTTATGAAGAGTACCAGCGAGGGTCAATTTCAGAAATTTTAGATTATATTGCTAGTAATCCCCTCAAGGGAGAATGTTTACTGATTGTGGCTGGAGCTTCTGAAAATGATAGGGAAGAAAATCTAACATCAGATGTTACGCCAGTAGAGGCTGTTGAAGCTTTAATTGCTTCTGGCATGAAACCTAATCAGGCTATAAAAACCGTTGCTAAAGAGCGAAAAATAAACAGACAAGAGCTTTATAACCTTTTCCATGGGGTTTAAGAGGCTCTTTTTTTGTGGCGACATAAGATGTCAGAAAAGAAAGAATTATCAAAAAATTCCGTAAATACGCTTGTTTATCTCATATTTTTGTGTTATATTATCTGACATAGAATAATTTGTGAATTGGAGTGGTTTCATGGATACAGGTAGCAGTGCCTTTATATTGATTTGTTCAGCCATGGTTTGTTTGATGACACCGGCCTTGGCCTTCTTCTATGGTGGGCTTGGACGTCGTAAGAATGTTATCAATACCATGATGATGTCTGTTCTTCCCTTAGCTATAGCTTCCCTCTTGTGGATTGTTGCTGGCTACTCGCTTTCTTTTGGCGGTCATGGGAATATCTTCGGTAATTTCAGTCACCTTTTTTTAAATGGCGTGTCTGAAACGGCCTCAAGTCGTGGTCTAACCATTCCTGATATGCTGTTTGCTGCTTTTCAGATGATGTTTTCGATTATCTGTGTGGCAATTTTGACGGGTTCAGTGGTAGGAAGGATGCGCTTTACACCTTTAGCTATCTTTGTTGTCTTTGGTTACTTCTTGTCTACTATCCATTTGCACATATGGTTTGGGACGAAGGGCTCCTTGCTAAATGGGGGACGATTGACTTCGCAGGTGGTGATGTGGTTCATATTACCTCTGGTGTATCGGCCTTGGTTCTGGCAATCGTTGTTGGTAAACGTCGTGATTTTGGCATTTTAGAACACCGTCCTCATAATGTTCCTTTTGTCCTATTGGGAGCGGGTCTCTTATGGTTTGGTTGGTTTGGCTTTAATGCAGGATCAGCCTTGGCTGCTAATGGCTTGGCAGTGCACGCGCTAGTAACCACCCATGTTTCAGCTGCTGCAGCCATGTTTTCATGGTTGGCAATTGAAAAACATGTCACAGGACATCCATCCTTGGTTGGTGGTTCAACCGGTTTGGTGGCAGGACTGGTTGCAATCACACCTGGAGCAGGTTTTGTTTCAATTTGGAGCGCTATTCTAATTGGTCTTATGGTTAGTCCGATTTGTTTCTATGCTATTTCTGTCTTGAAGAAACGTTTTGCCTATGATGATGCTTTGGATGCTTTTGGTTGCCACGGTGTTGGAGGTATCTTTGGTGGTTTGGCTACTGCGATTTTTACGACACCAGATTTAGCCCTAGATAAGGCCAATATTGGGTTGATTTATGGAAAGGCCCATCTCTTTATTGTGACCATTTTGGCTATTATCTTTACAGCTATTTGGTCTGCTCTTGTGACCTATGGTATTATTAAAGTAATTGCTCATTATATGCCTTTGCGTGTTAGTGACCGTGATGAAGCTATTGGTCTTGATGACTGTGAACACAGGAAACAGCCTATCCAACCTTTATGGGCTTAGATTCGTAGGAGAATACAGATGAAAAAAGTAGAAGCGATTATTCGTTCGGATAAATTGGAAGATTTGAAAAATGCCTTGACTGGTAGTGGCTTGGCTAAGGGGATGACTGTAAGTCAAGTTCTAGGTTATGGTAATCAACGTGGCTTTGCAGAGTTTGTTCGTGGACAGCGCATTGTTCCTACCTTATTAGCTAAGGTTAAGGTTGAAATTGTAGTTAAGGATATGGCGGTTGACGAAGTTGTTGATGCCATTCGGAGCGCCGTGGCGACAGGAGAAGTTGGTGATGGGAAGATTTTTATTGTTCCTATTGATGATGTTATCCGTATTCGTACAGGCGAACGTGGTGGAGACGCCATTTAATATAATGAAGGCTTAAACCGGTTGGTTTGGGTCTTTTTTAGTGAATTTTGATATACTTAGAGGAGTTAGTATGATTGAGGGGGTGACCGATTGGCAAAAGGAAAAAAGAAAGGTAAGTCTAAAGCTAGACCTAAGAAAACTAAAAAGAAACAGAAGTCTTTCTTGCTCTTTCCTAAATTTTTCCAAAAGTGGAGTCTGATTTTTATTGGCCTATTTGCCTTATTGGGACTCCTAGCTAGTTTGAATTTTCCAAAGTTGACTATGGAAAAAAACATGACATCTACAGATGAGAGGACGGTTGCTTTTATTGCCGAGATTGGCGAGACGTCCCGCTATTTGGCAGCTAGAAACGATCTTTATGCATCTGTCATGATTGCTCAGGCCATCTTGGAATCCGACTCTGGACAATCTACTTTGAGTCAGAAGCCGTCCTATAACTTCTTTGGGATTAAGGGGGACTACAATGGTCAAAGTGTGACCCTACCGACCTGGGAGGATGATGGTAAGGGCAATCCTTACTATATTGATGCGGCTTTTCGTTCTTATGGTTCTGTGGAAAATTCTTTACAGGACTATGTGGATTTCCTTGAGGGGAGCTACTATGTAGGGGTGCACCGTTCCAATACTAAGAATTATAAGGATGCGACAGCTGCCCTAACAGGGGTCTACGCTACGGACACAACCTACGGAGACAAATTAAACAGCATCATTGAACAATACCAGTTAACCATTTATGACACTTATTAGGGTCGAAGGAGAGTAAAATGAATCAGAACCAAGTGAAACTCATTGCAATAGATATGGACGGAACACTCTTAAATAGCCAAAAAGAGATTCCTGTCGAGAATATTAAGGCTATTCAAGAAGCAGCTGCGGCAGGTATCAAAATTGTCCTTTGTACAGGACGCCCGCGTTCAGGCATTCTTCCGCATTTTGAGAAATTAGGACTGAGTGAAGAAGAGTACATTATCATGAATAATGGCTGTTCAACTTATGAGACAAAAAATTGGAAGTTGCTTCAATATGAAAGTTTATCTCGCTCTGAGATGGAAGAACTCTTGCAGGCTTGCGAAGACTTTCCAGAGGTGGCTCTAACCTTGACTGGTGAGAAGACTTACTATGTTGTGGGCGATGAAGTGCCTGAGCTAGTAGCTTATGATGCTGGTACTGTTTTCACAGAAGCGAAGGCTAGAAGTTTGGAAGAAATCTTTGCGGAAGGGCAAGTGATTTTCCAAGCCATGTATATGGCTGATACTGAACCTTTGGACGCCTTCCAAAACGCTGTGCAAGACAGACTTGATCAAAGCTATAGCACAGTTCGTAGCCAAGACTATATCTTTGAAATCATGCCACAGGGGGCAACTAAGGCCAGTGGACTTAAGCATTTAGCTGAAAAACTTGGAATTTCTCCAGATCAAATCATGGCTCTGGGTGATGCTGCTAATGACCTTGAAATGCTTCAATTCGTCGGTCAAAGTGTTGCCATGGGTAATGCTAGTGACGACATTAAAGATTTGTGTAAGTATGTGACCTTGACAAATGACGAGGCAGGCGTAGCCCACGCTATTCGTACTTGGGCTTTATAAGAAAAAGACCTTTAGCTTCTATCTGCTAAAGGTTTTTCGATTTCGGATAATGGCAATGAGAGTAGTTAGTGTGATGGTAATATCAGTGATGGCAGCGGGGGAGGCCTTAATGGTCAAATCGTAAATGAGCCAGAGTAACATATTCTCAATGATGACCCAGCGAAGCCACTGAAGGTTTCGTGTGATGGCAATGGCTAAACTATAAGAGACTGAAGAGATGATTGGCAGATAGCCAATAAGTCCAAGCTGATTGAGATAGGATCCTACGATGATTTGAATAATGATGAGGATGGTCAAGATAGCCTTGGTCATCTTCTTTTTGACCATCAAGCTATTACGTATGATGGAAATACTGATGGTTAAAGCCCCAGTATATCCACCCAATAAGAGGTTGGCAATAGCAGTAAAAATGTAGTCGGTAATTTGCCAGACCAGCATTTTATGTTTTGATTTTGCAAAAGAGGAAATAGCGACACAGAGAGCTCCGATGGCTGAGAATACTTGTGCTAGAAGATAGATTGTCATGATATAACTTTCAATTTTTGTCTCCATTATATCACAAGGATTCAAGAGATTTTCATCTCTTTTTTAGAATTTACAACCCTAATATGTTAGCGTTTACATTAGAAAATGATATAATAAAAGTGTAGAAAAGATTGTTCCCTTAAAAGTAGAGAGAACCCGATGTTGCCTTGTGACATAGGTCCTATCTTTACTTTTTACGATAGACTAGAAATGAGGAAATAATTATGAAAAACAAATTTTCCCAAGCAATCGTGCTTTCCATGGTTACCCTTTCCTCAGTGGCTTTGCTGACGGCCTGTTCCAGCCATAAGGAATCGAGTTCAGCAGATAAGATGCCTAAGAGCAGCCAGGTGACCTCATCAAGTAAGGCTAAAACATCCAGTAAAGATAGCGGTAAGGTTAGCAAGTCTAGTGCTAAGGTCAAGGAATCTTCGGGTTCAAAGACAGAATCTTCAAGTGTACCAAGTAGCAAAAAGGCTTCTGCCCCAAGTTCAAGTAGTAGTCAGGCTCAGTCATCATCTTCAAATAGTTCATCAGTTCCCTCAAGCAGTCAGTCACAGGCTCCTAAGTCTTCAAACGAGAATCAATCTTCAGCGAGTCAATCTCAAGCTCCGAAGAACTCAAGTGATAGTCAAACTTCAAGCACTCAATCTAGCAGTCAAGCTCAAGCTAAACAGATACGCAAGTGACCCCTGTGGATATGGATGTGAGTGCGGTAGCGCGTGGTCAGTTTGATAGTATTGCTGGAACTTGGAAGTCCAGTGATGGCAGTCGTCTGGTCTTTAATAACACCAGCCTAGTAGGAGATATCACTGCCCAAGGTCAAGCGACAGTTCACAATTATGTGCATCCGAAAGATAATTATCAAGAGGGTTCAGGTAAGTATGATGCTACCCTTTCAAGAGATAGAGGGGACACTTCTGGTATTGTTGGCGATATCAGCTTTGTCTCTAAAAAGGTAGCTGTTTCTGGTCCAAGCTATGAACAAGATACCATTCAAGTAACCAGTACTGGTGGAACAAAAGTCTACTTTAAAGAATCAGATAATGTGACGCTACCTAAAGACGTGACAGTTACTGACAATCAACTTCCAATTGATGGTGGTATTGCAGAATCTGGCAGCTACACGCTTACCAAACGTACAGCTGTCAAAAATACTCCTAGTGATACAGCTCCAGTTGAATTTTACTTAGAAGCAGGTGATAAGATTAACTTTGATATGAAGGTTACTCAAGACGGTCATAGTTGGATTTCTTACATCAGCTATAGTGGTGTTCGTCGTTATGTTCAAGTGGATTAATGAGACATCTAGAAAGGTCAGATTTTCTTCTGATCTTTCTATTATTTTGTGGAAAAAGTCTTGTCTATTCCCTGATAAATAGATACAATAGAAAGGTCGGTTTTACCGAAAATTTTTAAATAATGAGGACAAAAATGTGTCAGTAAATTGGCAAGATATTGCGTTTTCTTTCCTCGGTGGTTTGGGGCTTTTCCTCTTTAGTATCAAGTACATGGGAGATGGTCTTCAACAAGCAGCCGGAGATAAGTTGCGCTTTTACATCGATAAGTATACCAGCAACCCGTTTTTAGGGGTTTTGATTGGTATTGTCATGACGGCCTTGATTCAATCGAGTTCAGGGGTTACCGTTATTGTCGTCGGTCTGGTTTCGGCAGGGCTTTTGAGTCTTCGTCAGGCTATTGGTATTGTCATGGGGGCAAACATCGGTACAACCGTAACTTCCTTCATGATTGGTTTCAAGCTTGGTGACTATGCCCTTCCAGTGATTTTCCTGGGGGCTGCGCTTCTCTTCTTTACAAGCAATAAGAAGCTCAATAATCTAGGACGTATCTTGTTTGGTGTTGGGGGGATTTTCTTTGCCCTTAACCTTATGGGAGATGCGGTAGAACCTTTGAAGTCAGTTACAGCCTTTAAGGACTACTTGGCAACCTTGGGTGATCGCCCAGTCATGGGGGTTATCATCGGTGCTGGCTTGACCATGTTGATTCAATCGTCAGCAGCGACCATCGGTATTCTTCAGAGTCTCTACTCAGGTGGTTTGCTTGACCTGCAAGGTGCCCTTCCAATCCTCTTTGGGGATAATATCGGGACAACAATCACAGCGGTTCTAGCTGCTCTTGGTTCAAACATTGCTGCTAAACGTGTGGCAGGGGCTCACGTCCTGTTCAATGTTATTGGGACGGTCTTGTGTTTGATTCTCTTGGTACCATTCACAGCCTTGATTCAATGGTTTAAGTCTGTACTTGGATTGACACCTGAGATGACCATCGCCTTTGCTCACGGTACTTTTAACATTGCAAATACTATTGTTCAATTCCCATTCATCGGACTCTTGGCTTACCTTGTAACTAAGATTATTCCTGGTGAGGACGAAATTAACAAGTACGAAGCGCTCTACTTGGACCGTTTGCTTATCACACAGGCACCAGCTATCGCCCTTGGTAATGCTAAGAAAGAATTGGTGCACTTGGCATCATACGCTATCCAGTCTTTGGAAGCTTCCTATGCTTTCTTTGCTAAGGGAGATGAGAAATACTTCGATAAGGTTGAGAAGTATGAAACAGCAGTTAATAGTATTGACGAAGAGTTGACAACTTACTTGATTGACATCTCTAACGAATCTCTAAGCGTTTCTGAAAATGAAGTGTTGGCAAGTGTGCTTGACTCTGTTCGTGACTTGGAGCGCATTGGTGACCTTGCAGTTGCAAGTGCAAACCTTTCACAACACATTCATAATAAGGGAATTGAATTTTCTGATACTGCCAAGGCTGAGCTTGCGGATGTTTACAACCGTACTCACCGCATCGCCCTTGATAGTATTCGTGTGGTTGTAGATGATGACAAGGTACTTGCAGGTCAAGTCATCCTTCGTCATGAAGAGTTGGAAAAACTTGAAAAACAATTGCGTAAAATACATACCAAACGTCTTAATAATGGTGAATGTACTGCGCAAGCAGGTATCAACTATGTTGATTACCTCTCACATTACACACGTATCGCAGACCATGCGATTAATCTTGTTGAAAAGGTTACAGAAGGTGTGATTTAATAGAAAAAGCCGAGAAAAATTCTCGGCTTTTTTGATATAATGAAAGCGTATTAAGAATATAGAAAAATGATGAGAGGTGGTCCTATGACCTATTATATTTCAGCCAAACGTTTTTACTTTGAAAATAAAATCAAGGAAGGGGGCTACCTAGCGGTTGTGGATGGTCGTTTCGGCGATTGGTCGGAAAATGTACCAGAAGGTGCAGAGGTGCTGGATTACAGTAATTATCAGATTGCTCCGGGTCTTGTGGATACTCATATTCATGGATTTGCGGGTTATGATGTCATGGATAATTCTGAGGAAAGTCTTCTAGGCATGAGTCAAGCCTTGCTTTCAGCAGGTGTGACCTCTTTCTTACCGACAGCCCTAACAGCGCCATTTGAAGAGTTAAAGGCTATTTGCCAAACTACAACTAATATGGTTGGTAAGGAGACTGGTGCCAAAATTCAAGGGCTTTTCTTTGAGGGACCTTATTTCACTGAAACCTATAAGGGGGCTCAAAATCCTATATACATGGGCAATCCAAGAGTGGAACAATTGAAGGCATGGCAGGAGGCAGCTCAAGGAAAATTGATTAAATTGGCTCTTGCCCCTGAACGTGAGGGAGTAGCTGAATTTATCCAGGAAGCAACCAAGCAAGGTGTAACTATTGCTCTAGGTCATTCCAATGCGACATATGAAGAAGCTATGGCAGCAGTGGAAGCCGGGGCGTCCGTTTGGGTCCACGTCTATAACGGAATGCGTGGTTTTACGCATCGTGAGCCTGGTATGGTTGGGGCAGCCTTCGATAGTCCAGAAACGATTGGTGAGCTGATTGCAGATGGTCATCACGCGGTCCCTGAAGCTTGTAAGGTTCTTATCAAGCAAAAGACACCTCAAGGAGTTGCCCTTATTACGGACTGTATGTCAGCGGGAGGACGTCCTGATGGCGACTATATGCTGGGTGAACTTCCTGTCATCGTTGAAAATGGTACCGCCCGTCTCAAAGAAGGTGGTAACCTAGCTGGATCTATCCTTCAACTTAAAGACGGTGTTAAACATGTGGTTGATTGGGGACTTGTGACGGTTGCTCAAGCTCTGCAGATGGCAACTAGTGTTCCAGCTAAATCAGTTGGGCTTGAAAAGACTTGCGGAAGTCTAAAAGCAGGTTTACCAGCTGATTTTATCGTCTTAGATGACTCCTTGGACTTACAAGCAACCTATGTTGATGGACGAAAAGGTTGGGAAAAATAAGAGAATAAGTAGCACTTTCTTATGAAGGTGCTGTTTTTGATTGATTTTTACAAAGGTGTCAGAGTAGTGTAAAATAGAAATACTTTGTATTTTACAGGAGGTAATATGTCAAAACGTATTTGGAGCATTGCCCTGGCCTATGTCGGTGTAATGATTGGTGCAGGGGTGTCTTCAGGACAGGACCTCTTACAGTATTTTGTTAGTTTTGGAGCTTGGGGACTGATAGGTGTCATGGTTCTAGGAATCTTGCATGTTGGCTTTGGGCGACTCATGATTGCTCTGGGAAGTTATTACCGCTCAGATGATCATTCGGTAGTCCTGGCAGAAATCAGTCATCCTGTGATTTACCGTATTCTGGATATCGCTTTGATTATCACTTGTTTCCTGTTTGGTTTTGTGATGACAGCAGGTGCAGGGGCTAACCTAAACCAACAGTTCGGCTTTCCGATTTGGGTAGGTGCTTTCCTTTGTACAGCTCTGACTATCTTTGTGAGTTTCCTAGATTTCAAAAAAATCATCGGTGTTATTGGAGTTTTTACCCCTATGATTTTGGTTATGATTGCCATGATATTCGTGACCAATGTTTTAGGACGTCACTGGGATTTTGCTGAGATGGATAAGGTGTCGCAAACCATTCAATCTCCTTTTCCGAGTATTTGGCTGTCTGTGGTTAACTATTTTGCCGTTTGTGTTATGTCAGCCATAGCCATGGCCTTTGTGATGGGTGGCTCTATTCTTAAAATCAATGAAGCTGAAAAGAGTGGAGCCTGGGGAGGATTTATGGTTGGTGTGATTTTCTTCGTCACGACCTTGATTCTCTTTGCTAACAGTGATAAGATTGCTAGCTCGGATGTCCCTATGTTGGCTATTGCTAAGGAAGTGAACCCTATCTTTGCGACACTCTACGCCTTGGTCATCTTTGGTTTGATTTTTAATACCGTCTTTAGTCTCTATTATGCTCTTGGGAAACGCTTCTCAGCAGGTAGTGATAAACGCTTCAAGTTCTTCGTGGCTACATTTGCCCTTGCTGGTTTCGCTATTTCCTTCATGGGCTTCCGTCAACTGGTAGCGGTTATGTATCCTATTATCGGTTATTTAGGAATGCTGATGTTGGTTGTGCTGGTTGTGGCTAGCTACCGCAAAAAAGCCAAAATTTGTAAGGAAAAGGAAATTCGAAATCATCTTTTGTCTATCGTTGAGAAAGCTTATGATCCCAATCAAGATTTAACCCATCAGGACAAGAAAAAGGCCAAAGAACTTCGAGAAGCCTCAATTATTGATAATGACATTCTCCATAAAGATTCCCATGCACATGTTCGTCAGGAAATGGGAATCAGTGAGAAGGATTAGAATTTTATTTTACAAGTTTCCCTATTTCTGCTATAATACTGACAAGAAAGAAGGGCTTATGGCGTTTTTCTAGCGAGCTTGGGATAGTGAAAGCCAAGTAGAGCAAAGTAAGCAAGTGGCGCTTTCTCTCAGTAAAGAGCTGAGTACAAACAGATAAAATGAAGTAATAAATTAGGGTGGAACCGCGTTTCTGACGCCCCTAGGTCAAACGACTTAGGAGCAGAGACACGGTTCTTTTTGTATCCTGAGTCACAAGAAACTTTATGAATAAGGAGTAAATAATGTCTAAAAAATTGACTTTCCAGGAAATCATCCTTACTTTGCAACAATACTGGAATGACCAGGGTTGTATGCTCATGCAGGCTTATGATAATGAAAAAGGTGCGGGAACAATGAGTCCTTACACTTTCCTTCGTGCTATTGGTCCCGAGCCATGGAATGCGGCTTATGTAGAGCCATCACGTCGTCCAGCTGATGGACGTTACGGAGAAAACCCAAACCGTCTTTACCAACACCACCAATTCCAAGTGGTGATGAAACCATCACCATCAAACATCCAAGAACTCTACCTTGAGTCATTGGAAAAATTGGGTATCAATCCTTTGGAACACGATATCCGTTTCGTTGAAGATAACTGGGAAAACCCATCAACTGGTTCAGCTGGTCTTGGTTGGGAAGTTTGGCTTGATGGTATGGAAATCACTCAGTTCACCTACTTCCAACAAGTTGGGGGATTGGCAACTGGTCCGGTAACTTCTGAGGTCACTTACGGATTGGAACGTTTGGCTTCTTACATCCAAGAAGTAGATTCTGTTTACGATATTGAGTGGGCTCCAGGCGTTAAATACGGAGAAATCTTCCTTCAACCAGAATATGAACACTCAAAATACAGCTTTGAAGTTTCTGACCAAGATATGCTTCTTGAAAACTTCGAAAAATTTGAAAAAGAAGCAGGACGTGCTTTGGAATTGGGTCTTGTTCACCCGGCCTATGACTACGTTTTGAAATGTTCACATACCTTCAACTTGCTTGATGCTCGTGGAGCAGTATCCGTTACAGAACGTGCCGGTTACATTGCCCGCATCCGTAACTTGGCCCGTGTCGTAGCAAAAACCTTCGTCGCAGAACGCAAGAAACTCGGTTACCCACTTCTTGACGAAGCCACACGCGCAAAACTCCTAGCAGAAGAGGAAGAATAACGAGAGCGTATTAGATGGGATTGGCTGATCGAGCAATCCTAAAGAACCAGTTGCCGCAGTGATAAAGGTATCGTTAGAGAAACTAACGATACCAGGCAAAATTGGAGACCTTAGGCTCCAATTTTAGCAATGAAACGACGAAGTCGGTTGCTTGCGTGCCAATCACATAAGGCAAACTGGAAAAAAAGATATTTTTCGGAGAAAAAACATGACAAAAAACTTATTAGTAGAACTAGGACTTGAAGAGTTGCCAGCCTACGTTGTCACACCAAGTGAAAAACAACTCGGTGAGAAAATGGCAGCCTTCTTGGATGACAACCGTCTTTCATACGAAAGCATTCAAACCTTCTCAACACCACGTCGTTTGGCAGTCCGTGTGATTGGTTTGGCTGATCAACAATCTGATTTGACCGAAGATTTTAAAGGACCTTCTAAGAAAATTGCCTTGGATGCAGATGGAAACTTCTCAAAAGCGGCACAAGGATTCGTCCGTGGGAAAGGCTTGACGGTTGATGATATTGAATTCCGTGAAGTCAAAGGTGAAGAGTACGTTTATGTCACTAAGCACGAAGCTGGAAAACCAGCTAAAGAAGTCTTGGCTGGCGTTCCAGAAGTGCTTGCTTCATTGACCTTCCCTGTCAGCATGCACTGGGCTAACAATACATTTGAATACATTCGCCCAGTTCACACCTTGACAGTTCTTTTGGGCGACGAAGCGCTCGACCTTGATTTCTTGGATATCAAGTCAGGTCGTGTGAGTCGTGGACACCGTTTCCTTGGACATGAAGTGGAAATTACTAATGCGGATTCTTATGAAGAAGACCTTCGTACCGTTTACGTGATTGCGGATAGCAAAGAACGTGAAAATATGATTCGTGAGCAAATCAAGGCTATCGAAGCAGAACAAGGTGTTCAAGTTCAAATCGAAGAGGGACTTTTGAATGAAGTCTTGAATTTGGTCGAATACCCAACTGCCTTTATGGGAAGTTTTGACACTAAATATTTGGACGTTCCAGAAGAAGTTTTGGTTACCTCAATGGAAACACATCAACGTTACTTTGTTGTACGTGACCTTGATGGTAAACTTAAACCAAACTTCATCTCAGTCCGTAATGGTAACGCTGAGCACTTGGAAAATGTTATCCGAGGAAATGAAAAAGTATTGGTGGCACGTCTTGAAGATGGTGAATTCTTCTGGCGTGAAGACCAAACTTAAGATTGAAGACCTCGTTGCTAAATTGGCTAACGTAACCTTCCATGAAAAAATCGGTTCTCTTTCAGAACACATGGCTCGTGCGGGTGTTATTGCAGCGTCACTAGCTGAGCAAGCTGGTTTGACTGCTGAAGAAACAGCAGCCGTAGCTCGTGCAGCTGAAATCTACAAATTTGACCTCTTGACTGGTATGGTCGGAGAGTTCGATGAATTGCAAGGAATCATGGGTGAAAAATACGCCCTTCTCGCTGGTGAAGATGCTGCGGTAGCGACAGCTATCCGTGAGCACTACCTTCCTGATTCAGCAGACGGAGCTCTTCCAGAGACTAAGGTTGGTGCTATCCTTGCGCTTGCAGATAAATTGGATACCCTACTTTCATTCTTCTCAGTTGGCTTGATTCCATCAGGTTCAAATGACCCTTATGCGCTTCGTCGTGCAACACAAGGGATTGTTCGTATCTTGGATGCTTTGGTTGGCATATCCCTATGGATGAGTTGATTGACAGCCTTTACGGACTTTCATTTGATAGTCTTTCATATGACAATCAAGCAGAAGTCATCAACTTCATCAAAGCGCGTGTGGACAAGATGATGGGACGCACTTCAAAAGATATCAAAGAAGCCGTTCTTGCTGGTTCAAACTTTGTCGTGGCTGATATGCTTGAAGCAGCTGACGCCCTCTCAGAAGCTGCTAAGGCTGATGGCTATAAGTCAGCTGTTGAGTCACTTTCTCGTGCCTTCAACTTGGCAGAAAAAGCGGATGCTTCAGTGACAGTCGATGCTAGTCTCTTTGAAAACGACCAAGAAAAAGCCCTTGCTAAAGCGATTGAAGAGCTTGAATTGACAGGTTCAGCAAGTGACAAATTGGCACAGCTCTTCGCTCTTAGCCCAGTCATCGATGCCTTCTTTGACAATACTATGGTTATGGCAGAAGATGAGGCTGTTAAAAACAACCGTTTGGCCCTTCTTGCAGGTCTTGTGTCTAAAGCTAATGCTGTTGCAGCCTTCAACCAATTGAACACAAAATAGAGGTGAAAGGGAATGGATCCTAAAAAAATTGCTCGTATCAATGAGCTTGCTAAAAAGAAGAAAACAGAAGGTTTGACTCCAGAAGAAGCAGTGGAACAAGCAAAACTTCGTGAAGAATACATTGAAGGTTATCGTCGTTCGGTTCGACATCATATCGAAGGAATTAAAGTCGTTGACGAAGAGGGTAACGATGTGACACCTGAAAAACTACGTCAAATACAACGTGAAAAAGGTTTGCATGGCCGTAGCCTTGATGATCCTGAATCATAATAACGATGAACAAGGGTTTGGAATTTTTCCAAGCCCTTGTTTTGAAGTATAAAATTCTGAATATTCTGTATAAAATTGACCAATTATTTCAAAAATGGTAAAATATAAGTTATGTTAAAAAATGGCATGATTCAATGAGTCGTGCTCAATAGAATTGGAGTGAAAAAAATGTCGCAAAAGCAACATCATAAAGACGACGACAACCAGACTGAGAATGGGATGGTACGTGGTCTTCAAAACCGTCACGTCCAGCTGATTGCCATCGCTGGTACCATCGGTACAGGTCTCTTCCTAGGGGCAGGGCGTTCTCTCTCCCTAACAGGACCTTCAATTATCTTAGTATATATACTAACTGGTATCTTCATGTATCTTATGATGCGAGCGATCGGTGAGATGCTCTATATGGATCCTGACCAGCACACTTTTATCAACTTTATTACCAAATACCTTGGTAAGGGCTGGGGATTCTTTTCGGGTTGGTCTTACTGGGTATCACTGATATTCCTTGGAATGGCAGAAATTACGGCCGTATCAACTTATGTCCAATATTGGTTCCCAAGTTGGCCTGCCTGGCAGATTCAGATTGTCTTCTTGATTATCCTGAGTTCGGTTAACCTGATTGCGGTTAAGATTTTCGGGGAAGTTGAGTTTTGGTTTGGGATGATCAAGATTGTCACTATTCTAGCTCTTATCGCAACAGGTATCTTCATGGTAGCAACCAACTTTGAAACGCCTGCTGGACATGCTAGCCTTGCCAATATTACACACGGCTTCCAGATGTTCCCTAAAGGTTGGGTAAGCTTTGTTATGACCTTCCAAATGGTCTTCTTTGCTTACCAAGCCATCGAATTTGTAGGGATTACAACTTCTGAGACAGCAAATCCACGTAAGGTTTTACCAAAGGCAATCAAGGAGATTCCGATTCGTATTGTCATCTTCTATGTGGGTGCCCTCATTGCCCTCATGGCTATCTTCCCATGGCAAAAACTTCCAGTTAATGAATCACCGTTCGTAACGGTCTTCCAAATGGCTGGTATCAAGTGGGCAGCAGCCTTCATTAACTTTGTTGTCTTGACAGCAGCGGCTTCATCATTGAACTCAACACTTTACTCTACAGGTCGTCACCTCTTCCAAATTGCTAAGGAAACACCAAATAGTAAAGTCATGAAAGCTTTGAAGCTAGATACTTTGTCACGTAATGGTATTCCTTCATGTGCTATCATTGTTTCAGCTATTGTAGTATGTGTTTCAGCCTTCATCAATGTCTTGCCTGGTGTATCTGATGCCTTCGCTTTGATTACTGCATCATCATCAGGGGTCTACATTGCCATCTATATCTTGACCATGCTTGCTCATCTCAAGTACCGTAAATCTCAAGAGTTTATGGCAGATGGATTCCTTATGCCAGCTTATAAGATTCTTAATCCATTGACAATCCTTTTCTTCATCTTCGTCTTTGTTTGTCTCTTCTTGCAAAAGTCAACAGTTGTCGGAGCTATTGGGGCAGCCATCTGGATTGTCGTATTTAGTATCTATAGTAACTGGAAACACAGTAAATAAATCAATTTAGCTCACCTTTATGGTGAGTTTTTTGTTGCAAAAAAAGGAGACAAGGTGTCCCGGTAACTATTTATGCAATACTTTCTTGGTTTCCATGGTGAAAGAAGCCACCTAAGAGGCCCTTGCTACGATGGAAAATAGCAGGCTTATGATCGTTGTGTGAACGACCATTAACATCAAGTTTAGCCCATTCAAGAGCCTGGTAGGCATTTCGATCTGAAACTGTAGATGTCCCAATATAGCTATAGATACCTGCCTGAGCAAGAATAAACCCTTGCAGTTGGCGAATATGCTCATCATTGAGGGCTTGAGAAAAATGAATCTTAACTGTCTTATAAGTTAAAGCTTGGACAGACTCGACGATTGGTGACTCTGCTAAGAGGTGCAAAAGTTCTTGATGCTTAGTAAAGTACTTATCATAGTCCATTGGAAGAATGATAGTATGGGCAATCCAATCTTCCAAGTTGGCTTTAGCTTTTTTACTGAGACCTTTGCTGTGATACTGAGATCATCTATATTGAAAGGAAGCTGGTTGATGTGAGCAGTGTTTGAACCATATGCCTTTCTGAAAAGCGGTGTACTTGATAGAATATGTCCAGTGGGAGAAATAATAGCCAAGGCAGTTTCCTTGGTTTGGTAACCAAGCTCGTGACATTCCATACTAGCGTATGTGTCTTTAAATTCAATAATTGCTCTTGTTTTCATCGTGTAACTCTCTTTCTGTTAGTTTATAAACTAACAATAGTTTATCATGACTTATAATCTTGGTCAAGATTTTACCTTCAAAAACAAAAAAATATTTTTGTAAGGGCTTGCAAAAATATTTGAACTCTGATAAGATAGAACCATAGCAAAAGGATTGTTACTGGTCAGCAGGCAAAACCTAGATAAATACGAAAAACTAATGGGAGTAGTGTATGCTCATTCCAATTGGTTCTTGGTATTTATTTAGGTTTTTTTCGTTGAAAAAGCCTCAAAGAAAACTAGGATCCTAGACAAGAAAGGAGCCCTTATGGCTAAATATACTGAATTAGCTGAAGACATTCTCAAACACGTTGGTGGCAAGGAAAATGTCAATAGCTTGAAACACTGTGTGACACGTTTGCGCTTTGATTTGAAAGATGAGTCTAAAGCAGATGATGACTACCTTAAGAACCGTGACGGTGTTGTTACTGTTGTTAAGGCAGGTGGTCAATATCAGGTGGTTATAGGTAACCATGTCCCTGATGTTTATGCGGAGGTTCTCCAGGTTGGCGGTCTTCCAGCGGGTGGTAGTCTTGATATTGATGAAGGTGATGCGCCTAAAGGGAATCTCTTTGACCGCTTTGTATCTTTGGTTTCAAGTATTTTCCAACCTTTCCTTGGGCCTTTGGCTGCAGCCGGGATTATCAAAGGAATAGTCGCTGTCATGGCAGCATGTGGCCTGTCAGCTGCAACAAGCCCTATGTATGTAATCTTGAATGCAGCAGGAGATGGTTTCTTCCAGTTCTTGCCAATCTTGATTGCCTTGACATCTGCTCGTCGTTTCAAGGTTAATGAGTTTACAGCTATTGCGATTGCAGGAGCACTTGTTTATCCTGATATTGCTACGATGGTGACTGCTCTTCAGAAAACTGGTCAGGGTCATGTTCTAGGAGTTATTCCCTTTGCGCTTCCTGCAGGGGGCTACCTCTCAACTGTAATGCCTTCTATCTTGGCCGTTTGGGTGGCTTCATACATTCAAAAATTCTTTACCAAGATTACTCCTGATGTCATTAAAGTCTTTGTAGTACCTTTCTTTACATTGCTCATTACGGTACCATTAACATTCTTGGTGGTAGGACCAGTTGCTAATACTTTCTCTGATGGATTGACAAATCTTTTCCAAGCGATCATGAACTTTAGTCCGATTGTCTTTGGTCTTATACTCGGTATCTCGTGGCAAGTCTTGGTTATGTTCGGAATGCACTGGGCGCTTGTTCCCCTTGCTATCCTAGATGTGGCAACAAACGGAAGTTCTATTATTCTTTCGGCGGCTATTCTTCCATGTTTCACGCAAACAGGTGTGTTGGGAGCTATCATGCTTAAAACGAAAGAAGAAAGTCCGTACCATCTCTATGCCAGCCTTCATTTCATCTATTTTTGGGGTTACAGAACCTGCTATCTATGGGGTAAGCCTTCCAATGAAAACGCCATTCTACATTTCATGTGGTGTTTCAGGACTTATGGGGGCTGCCATGATGGCCCTAGATATTAAGACGTATTCAATAGGTGGTCTGGGTGTATTTGTCTTCCCAAGCCTTATTGGGCCTGACGGTAACCTTTCTAAAGTTATCTTTGCCATTATTATTGCCATTGTGGGTGGTGTTCTTGCCTTCCTCATCCAACTCTTTGTACGAGTGCCAAATCTATACGGTGGTGGAGCAGCTAAGGTTGAGGAAAAAGCTGAAGAAGTCGCACCTGTTCCTAAAGAAATTCAACAAGAAATTATTGCGAGCCCACTTATCGGGAATATTGTCCCACTTGACCAAGTTCCTGACCAAGTCTTTGCCTCAGGAGCTATGGGTAAGGGTATCGCTATTGACCCTACCGATGGGGTAGTGGTAGCACCAGCTAAGGCAACGGTTAATTTAGTCTTCCCTACTGGTCATGCGATTGGTTTGACAACTGAAAATGGTGCAGAGCTTCTCATCCATATTGGTATGGACACTGTTTCTCTTGCTGGTAAAGGCTTCAAGACCTATGTGGAAGCAGGTCAAGTTGTAGAAGCAGGACAAAAACTTATAGAATTTGACCTAGCAACTATCCGAGAGGCTAAATTACCAGTTATCACGCCAGTTATTGTGACCAATACAGCTGACTTTGATGATGTCTTAACGACTAAAGAAGCTCGTGTTAACACTGGTGACTATCTCCTCACTGCTGTTAAATAAAAAGAAATCCGAGAATCAACTTCTCGGATTTTTGTTTATTTGAATTTGTAGTCTTTAACAACTTCAACGGAATTAACCGTTACATTTTCTTTTGGTTTGCTGTTGTCATCGACTTCAAGGTTAGCAATGGTATCAACGACATCCATACCTTTGATGACTTGTCCAAAGACAGTATATTTAGTATCACCAGCTGGGTAACCACCTTTTTTGTAGGCGTCAACGATAGGTTTTGGATAGCCAGCATTTCCTAGTTGCTTGCTTTGATCGTCCTTGTTTTGAACAATGTAGAATTGGCTGCCGTTTGAATTCTTAGCACCAGTATTGGCGATAGCAAGTGCGCCACGGATGTTGTAGAGGAATGGTGTAGGCTCAACAGCGAAACCTTTCTTCCAGATAGATTCTCCGCCAGTACCGTCACCCTTAGGGTCACCACTTTGAACCATGAAGTCCTTGATGACGCGGTGGAAGGTAAGTCCATCATAGTATTTGTCCTTGGCATGTTTCAAGAAGTTTTCAGAAGCCTTGGAGCAAGTGTAGGGAAGAGTTTGACTGTGATATCACCCTTTGAAGTGTGGAGGATAACTTCAGCTTCGTCCTTAGCGACCTTGTCAGACAACTGTGGGAAGGCATCTTTTCCAGATTTTTGGGCTTTTTCTAATTGTTTAGTGAATATCTTATTATCAACATAAGCATCTCCACGAACGGCGCGTGCGATGTTCTCACGAAAGGCAAAACCTAGTCCTGCGATAACAAGTACAATAATTAATGGAATGTACTTTTTAATGTTTTTCATATATAACTCCTTTGGTGCATTGTACCTACTATTGTAGCAGAAAAAAACCTTTTGGGAAACGGTTAACAGAGGTCTTTAAATATGGTAGAATGGGATTATCAACAAGAAAATGAACAATGGGACTAGATATAGGAAAAAGGTTGCCTCAGGCTAAAAAGTGAGGGCTGACTTTTGGAAGGACGCATGCTACTTGCTCTTATCAGAGATAGGTGTCTAAATTCTAACTATAGAAAACTTCGCTAAGGCGAAGGGACCTCTTGTTTGGATTTCTTGAAAAAAGGAGATTTTTATGTCAACTAAAGCAGAATGGGCTGAACTCTTTGAGTCGGTACATGGGCGTAAGCCTAGCCCCCAAGAATTTTTGGATGCTAAAGCAGCTGACTTTGATACAAGTGCTTTGGCTGCTCAAGCAGCATCTGTAGAAGCACCAGCTAATGAACCTGTCGCTGAAGAAGTAGCTCCAGAACCAGTTGCTACTGAAGAAGTCACAGAACAAGATGATATCGCAGATGTGGCTGAAACAGCTGAAGATGCTGTCGCAGAACAAGCAAGTAGTGAATCACCATTTGGTGCAGAATCTTTCTCAGAAGCACCTGTGCAACAACCAACACCACAATTTGATTCAAGCATGTTTGAAAAGGCACCTATCTCTTCAGCTCAAGGATTTGGAACAGTTCCTAATCCAGCAGCAGCTGGCTCAGCAGATAACCCTCTTTTCAATCTTATCTTGCCAATCGTTGCGATTGCACTTTCAGTAATCTTTGCAATTTTGGCGTGGTTTGTAAGTCCTGCTTGGGTCTTCATCATCTTGACAGTCCTCGCAGTTGCAGTAGCAGTTGTTTCGCTTGTTTTTAGCCTTAAATCAAGCAAGAAATTGCTTTCAATCATTGCAATAGGCGTTGCTGGTCTCATGCTCTTTGTGTCTATTGGTGGTTTGATTTTCCAAATCTCTCAAAATGCTAGCAACAACAACACAAGCTCAAGCAAGACATCAAAAGTTGCTGATAAAGACGACGATGACGCTGACAAGAAAGATGACGACAGCGATTCAAAATCAGACTCAAAAGGTGATAGTACTGATGTCAACGACTACATTGACAAAAATGCTAAATTTGATTGGAATGAATCTAAGTTCAAGAAGTTGAAAGCAGGTAAAGACACTGTTAAATCAATCGTTAAAACATACGGTAAGGCGTCAGATGCTGAGGTGTCAGGTGATGAGTTGAAGTTGACATACTCTGGTAAAGACTATGGCGAGAGTGTCTACCTAAACTTTAAGAAACAATATGACGGTACATTTATCTTGTCATATGCTTCAGGTAGATTCCCTCAAGATAAGGTAGAAGTTGATAAATCTTATAAATCTGATTGGACAAAAGAACAGTTTGATGCTCTGAATAAGGGTGATTACACTGATCCATCAAATGGTACGAAACTTGAAGATGTCGTTAAGGATCACCCTAAAGCTTCAAGTGCAGAATACACGATTTCAACATCTCGTCAAGGTGAATTCACAAAAGAAATGACTATTTCTTATAGTGATTATAAGGCTGAAGATGGCAAACTCAAGAGTGTTTACTTGTCATTTGATACCAAAGAAGGTGAAGATACATTCTACCTTACTTATAAATCAGGTCCAGATGAGGATTAATTAAGGGACAGGAGGGGAAACCTTCCTGTTTTTCTTGATAGAAGGAGAAAGCTATTGAAATTCTTAAATTATACATTCGAGCAAAGCCAGTCTCTTGTTACTAAGGAGACCGTAGACAAGCTCAATCAAAAAGGGAGCTGGAAACGATTTATTGGCTTGTTAATCACTTCAATTGTTATTTATTTCTTCTCCATTGCTATGCCCATGTTTATAAAAGGATTGACGCTTGATCAAAATCCAACATTTTCTTGGATTCAGTGGCCAGTCATTCTCTTGTATGTAGTCATGTATCTGATCTATCTTTTCTTTTCAATAAAGTACAGAAGAAGCCCGATGAAACTAAAATTCTGCACCTACTTTTATATGGTCGTCTTACTCGCTATCTTTACAGTATGTGCTGGTATAATGATGATGACACGACGAAATATTGTCAGTATACTATCAGGGGCTATGTTTCTTCTATCCATTTATTACTTGATTCGAACGGTTCCCCGTAAACTGAAAGAAGCTGTTGAAAGTCAGACAGAGTTTAGCCCCATGATAGCTCTCGTAACTGAAAAGATTTCAGATGGTTTGGTCTTTTTAGGTGGAACGGGGATTACAGCTGGGCTGGTACTGTTTGACCGCTCTACCGGGAGCAACATCAGAGGGAGTATCGATGCAATGTTGATGCCTATCATGCCTGCCATTTTTGTCTTTGCGACTTATGTCTTTTCCATTGATTTGCTAAGAGGTTATTACCTCTTCAAATACTCTGAGCAATATAGAGAACAATTTGGCTACTCAGCTAAGGACTGGTATGGAGAGAAGTCGAAGGAGTATAGGAGGATGCTGGGGTAAGTTGTGGTTAAAGTAATGTATGAAATTGATGGCAAAATGCTTGAAGTTAAAACAATTTTAAACCGTATTGGATGATAAAATGGAAAAACAAATTAATGAAAAAATTCGTGAGATTGCTCAGAGTGTTAATGAAGAGGGGAAAAATGAGTATATCTACAATCTCTATATTCCAAAGCAATATAATTTTCCTAATAATACTGAAATTATAGATATTGAAAAAATAATTGAACAAATTAAAGGGAATCTTCCAAATCAAGGGGTAATCTTAAATGACTAACATAACATTTTCACAAGTTCAAAAGAGTTTTCACAAGAAGTTGGTGTTAGACATTCCTGATTTTCAAGCGGATTCAGGTGAAATCTTCTCCATCGTTGGTGGCAATGGTGCCGGTAAGTCGACTTTTATCAAGCTCTTGGCAGGGATTTTTTTGCAGGATAAGGGCGAGGTTCGTGTGTATGGCGTTTCTAATCGCTCCAAGAAAATCCACTCGCTGGTCAAGTTTGTCTTGGAGAGCGGGCAGGGGTTGTACAGTTATTTGACAGCTATGGAGAATCTCCAATATTTTCTAAGCTTGAATGGGATTGCCTTGTCTCATATCAAGGCAGAGGTGGATGTCTTGTGTGACCAGCTGGCTTTTACCCCTTATAAGGACACGCTGGTTTCAGAACTGTCCCAGGGCAACCGTCAAAAATTGACCTTAATTTTAGCCTTGGTGCAAAAACCGAAAGTACTCTGTTTGGATGAGCCGACCAATGGGCTAGATTTGCTGGCAAAAAAACAGCTGATGACTCTTTTGCAGGATTATGCTCGTCACCATCAAGCCAGTATTTTTATCACCAGTCATGATGCTAGTTTTATCGAGAAGGTCAGCACTCGGGTGGTGGTAATTCAGGAGGGGCGGCTTTATCGTGAAGGAACCTTTGAAGAGATTTTTGGCAATGTCCACCAGCATGAAGTCTATCACTTGCTGTTAGATAAGAGTGCAGAAAGTGTACTGAAACAAAGATTCCCTGAGCTGGACTACAAGGTGCTTGACGGTGGGATTTCGGTAGAGACCAGAAATCCAGACCTTTATCGGCTATTGCTGGAAGAAACAGAAGTCTTGCAGTTCACCCGAGAACCTGCCTCTTTGGAAGATTTGCTTTATGAGGTGCTCAAATGATGCTAGCAGCTATTGGGCGAGAGTTTAGTCGCCAACTCAGTGAATACAAACAGTTCAAAGTCAATCTTCTCTTTGCCAATCTGGGAATTTTCTTTCTAATTACGGGTTTTCTGACCTATTTTGACAGCCAGCAAGATACTTTTGAGCTGTTTATCTTGCTTTTTACTTGGTATTTTTCTAGCCACAGTATCACCCATCCAACCTATTTTATCGAGGATGAGATTGCAGACCGCACCATTATCAACGTGATTCAGAGTCGTCGGAGCATCTTTGGCATGCTTTTTATCAAAATTATCGTACAGATTTTGTTGGACTTGGTCAAGGCCATTCCTTTGTTTTGCTTGGTTGCCTTGGTTCAGCAGATTGCCTTTCCTACTGACTGGGTCGTTACATTTGTTACCTTTCTTCTGTCCTTTGTGGTTATTGCGTCCCTTTATGGTCTAGGCTTTCTCTTTGCCAGTTTTTCCTTTGTCTTTACAAAAATTTCCAGTATTACTAGCCTCCTTGCTTACGGGATTCTCTTTTTGGTTGGTTTTCAGGAACAATCGAGTCATTTGATTGCTACTTTAACTCGTTTCTTGCCTTTTCATCTCTTGGTGATTTTTATCCGCCAACCAAGTTGGTTCGTTCTTTTATTATTACTGGGATACGGTTTGATTTACTGGCTATTGGGTTACTTGTGCTTTCAAACTTGTTTGACCTATGCCAAAAAGAAGGGAAGTTTGTTCCATGTATAATGAAGTGAAGCGATTTTATCTCTTTCGCAGGAGACGCTGGGCGGATACCCTGTTTGACACCCTCTACCACGTCATTTTCATTCTTGGTTTTTATAGCCTTTTGAGGGGAAATTCTGACTTTCAGTTGTCCTATTTCTATTATTATTTCATCTTGACCCATGTGGTTTCCTTGGGAAATGAAGAGTTGGAGTACGAGATTCGGTCTGGGCAATCTTTTGGCACCCAGTATGCTTTGCAATCAGTGTATAGAATTTACCTGCAACGAGCAGTGGTTTACTTTGTTTGGTTGTCTTTGATCTTCTGGATTGCTCTGCTTTTGATTCATCAGGGTTTACCAACTCACTTTTCTTTGAAGGTCATCAGTTTCCAAGTACTGCTCGTGGTACTGATTGGTTTCCTGATTTTCCTCGGCTATTATCTTGTCATGATTCGACTGACCATCCGCTTCCAACGGATTTCAGTCTTGGTAGATTTTCTAAACACCGTGCTCTTATTCTACTCCGGACTCGTCTTTCCAGTGGTGAGTTTTGGGAATTTTAAGAAATTATTTGATGGGATTATAAGAAATTAAGGATTCTTTTTCAATACAGAGTCCTTTTTCTATTGAGATTTTCTCTTAATTCCTATCCTCTGAGACGGTGAAGGTGATATACTCCCACTTACAGTGGACAGTGAAAATGCTATAATTCACTAGAAGTGAATGGCACCCCAAAGTGTGACAGAGAAAATCAAACTTTAGGACTTTAGGGTGCAGTTTTTTTCGACTTTCGTCTATTTTCATGAGATGCTTTGTTCCTTAAGCACATCAGGCAGTCTCAAAAAATTTTCTCCTATATCCGACCTTATTTTCATAAGACGAGATTAAAGTATGATAAAATAAAGAAAAAGAGATAAAGGAGTCAGCTATGGCAACTAGAGAAGAATGGGTGCGTCACTTTGAGGACGTCAATGGACGTAAACCAAGTCCTGAGGAGTTTATGGAAGCTAAGAAAGAGGGCTTTGTCATTGCTTCGGAGGAACCAAGTGTCCAAGTGTCTGAGCAGGTTGAGGCTCAGCAGGTGGATAACTCTGAAGCTACTGAAGAGGTGACAGCTGACTCAGTGGCAGATACGCAACCAGACGAGGCTCAGGTGGCATTAGAGGAGGAAGCTCCTAAGCCAATGCCTGAGTTGAATATGGAGAAAGAGCAAGAAAAAGAAGCTCCAAAGGCAAGCCAGATACCTTTGGAAAACCCTTATTACAAACCAAAGGTAACCAAGAACAATGCTTTTGTTAATATTGCTTTGCCGATTATTATCCTAGTTTTGGGGATTCTATTCGTCATTTTGTCTTGGACGCTTCCTTTCGGTTTTGTCTTTACTTTCCTTGCTTTCTTCCTTATCATTCTAGCTATTGTGACTTTGGTTTTGAGTCTGAAGTCGACACGCAAGGCACTTTCTATTATTGCCCTAGTCATGTCAATCATCTTCTTCATGACTTCGCTTGCTGGAGCAGGCTATCAAGCAGTGAAATTTGTCATGAACCATGCTGAGCAGTTCCAAAGTGACGGTCACGATAGAGCTTATCTGTACATCGATGAGAATTATAAGTTTGACTGGACTGAGGATCAGTTTAAGGAGTTGAAGGTTGGTACTTTGACATTGGACGAGGTCTTGGATGCTCACGGTAAGGCGACTGATGCCGAGTATAGTGATGCTTACGAGGAAGATAAACCAGATTTGTTAGATCTTACCTATAGAAAAGAAAACACAGATGGAAACAACTATGTTCGTTTGACTTTCGAGCAAAAAGACGGTGTCTATGTTTTGAAATCTGCCTCAGCAACCTTCGACTATGATAAGGTCAAAGAAGTCGATGACTATCATAGCAACTGGACAAAAGATGACTATGAAAAGTTGTCTGTAGGTACACAAGCTGATTTGCTCAAGGGGACACGACTTTCTGAGGTTGTTGAAAAACACCCAGAGGCTAGTTTCACTTATCATGAAATGACACAAACTGAACAAGGCGATCTCACTCAGTCAGTCAGTCTTAGCTACCGTGATTATAATCCAGAAAGTGGAAAGGTAGATGCTGTTCGTTTAACTTTTGACTATGACAAACGTGAAAACGAGTACTTCTTGACAGACAAATCAGACGAATAAGACTATTTTGTTAGCGATTCAAGCTCAGGGGTGCCTGGGCTTTTTAGTATCAACAAAAAGAGGATAAAATCTGGTATAATGATATTGATTGATTTTTCAAGAAAGAAGTGTCACACATGAACATACAACAACTACGTTATGTCGTAGCCATTGCCAACAGCGGAACCTTCCGTGAGGCAGCCAGCAAGCTCTTTGTGAGTCAGCCTAGCCTTTCGGTGGCTATCAAGGATTTGGAGCAAGAGCTGAATTTCCAAATTTTCACCCGTACAACGACGGGGGCTGTCTTGACCAGTCAGGGTATGACCTTTTATGAGCGTGCGCTTGAGGTGGTACGCAGTTTTGATAGTTTTGAAAATCGCTATCTCAATGCTTCTGAAAAGGGCAACCAGTTTTCGATTGCTAGTCAGCACTATGACTTTTTGCCACCTTTGATTACGACTTTTTCAGAGCGCTATCCTGATTATAAGGATTTCCGTATCTTTGAGTCTACGACTATTCAGATTTTGGATGAGGTAGCCAAGGGGCACAGTGAGATTGGGATTATCTATTTGAATCGTCAAAATAGCAAGGGAATCCATCAAAATATGGACAAGCTTGGGCTTGAGGCTATTGATTTGATTCCGTTTAAAACGCATATTTATCTCCGTAAGGGCCATCCTCTGGCTAAAAAAGAAAGTCTTGTCATGGAGGACTTGGCGGCCTTGCCTACAGTGCGTTTCACTCAGGAGAAGGACGAGTATCTTTACTATTCTGAAAACTTTGTGGATACGTCAGATTCGTCTCTGATGTTTAACGTGACAGACCGTGCGACCTTGAACGGTATCTTGGAACGTACGGATGCCTATGCGACGGGATCTGGTTTCTTGGATGCACAAAGTGTGAACGGGATTACGGTGATTCCGCTTGAGGATAATTTGGATAACAAGATGGTTTATGTCCGTCGTAAAGGGATTAACTTGTCATCTTGTGCTCTCAAGTTTGTCAATGTTATGTTTGACTACTTTGATACTTACAAACCATAGGAGGATTTATGCGTAAGGTTGCGATTCCTTTGGCTATTCTGGCTTTGATTGGTTTGGATCAGTGGGTTAAGCATTGGGTTGTGGCAAATATTGCCCTTAACCAAGTTATCAAGGCTATTCCTGGACTTTTCAGCTTAACCTATCTACAGAACCGTGGTGCTGCCTTTTTCCATTTTACAGGATCAGAAATATTTCTTTGTGATTTTGACGGTTCTAGTGATTGGTGCGGCTATGGTTTATCTGGTTAAGAATTACCAGAAGAGTCTTTGGCTGGTGCTATCTTTGGTTTTGATCATCTCAGGTGGTATTGGTAACTTTATAGATCGTGTGCACTTGGGTTACGTGGTTGATATGGTTCAGCTTGATTTTATTGATTTTGCAATATTTAACGTGGCAGACTCCTATCTAACGGTGGGTGTGCTGCTCTTGATTATAGTCTTATGGAAAGAGGAAAATGGAAGTCATCATTAAAGAGGTGGGAAACCGTCTGGACAAGGCTTTGGCAGATTTGACAGAATTGTCACGTAGTCAGGCCAATGAAGCGATTAAGGCTGGAACGGTCTTGGTTAATGGTAAGTCGGCAAAGGCCAAGTATGCGGTTAAAGAGGGTGATGTCATCACCTATGAATTGCCAGAAGAAGAGGTCTTGGAATACAAGGCTGAAGATATTCCTTTGGATATTATCTACGAAGATGCAGATGTGGCAGTGGTCAACAAGCCTCAAGGCATGGTGGTCCATCCCTCAGCTGGTCACACGTCTGGTACCTTGGTCAATGCTCTGATGTACCATGTCAAGGACCTCTCGTCTATCAATGGTGTGGTGCGTCCAGGGATTGTCCACCGTATCGACAAGGACACGTCTGGTCTCCTTATGATCGCTAAGAATGATAAGGCTCACAATGCTTTGGCGGCTGAGCTTAAGGATAAGAAGTCCCTTCGCAAGTATGTGGCTATTGTGCATGGCAATCTACCTAACGATCGAGGCGTGATTGAGGCTCCGATTGGGCGTTCAGATAAGGACCGCAAGAAGCAGGCAGTCACAGCTAAAGGAAAACCTGCAGTAACACGATTTACCGTTCTTGAACGTTTTGGCAACTATACTTTGGTAGAGTTGCAGCTGGAAACAGGTCGCACACACCAGATTCGTGTGCACATGGCTTATATCGGTCACCCGGTGGCGGGCGATCCTCTTTATGGGCCACGCAAGACCCTCAAGGGCCATGGCCAATTTCTACATGCTAAGACCCTTGGTTTCACACATCCTACGACTGGAGAATTGGTCGAATTTACAGCGGAAGAACCTGCTATTTTCAAGGAAACCTTGGAGAAGTTGAGAGAAGTTTAACAGTTATTAAACGGATAGTCTTTCTTGGGAGGAACGTCCGTTTTTTTCTTGTAAAAGAGTCTGAAATTTGCTATAATTTACCTAATTAAATAAGTCCTTTAATCACTGTCCAGAGAGGCAGGCAAGGAGCCATGAGAAGTGTACGGGTGAACTGTACTCATATTTTTGTGTATCTCCTTGTTTTCGAGGGGATTTTTTTGTATTTAGAAAGGTTCTTTTTATGAAGAAAAAAGAGATCGTCGATGACGTAACCATGAAACGTGCCATTACACGTATCACTTATGAGATTATTGAGCGTAACAAAAATCTCGACAAGATTGTCTTGGCTGGTATTAAGACACGTGGTGTTTATATTGCACAGCGTATCCAAGAGCGCTTGAAACAGTTGGAAAACCTTGATGTGCCATTGATTGAGCTTGACACTAAAGCTTTCCGTGATGATGTTAAGGCTGAGCAAGACACATCTGTTTTCCCTATTGAAATTGATGGTACAGATGTTATCCTTGTGGATGATGTGCTTTACACAGGTCGTACGATTCGTGCAGCTATTGATAATATCGTTAGCCATGGACGTCCGGCGCGTGTTGGTTTGGCTGTCTTGGTTGACCGTGGTCACCGTGAATTGCCAATCCGTGCGGACTATGTTGGTAAATATCCCAACTAGTGAGTCAGAAGAAATTGAAGTTTTGGTCGCAGAAGTTGATGGCAAAGATAGCGTCAACATTATCGATCCAAGCTAAGTTGACTGACGGATAGGCTTAAACGCCTTTTGTATCTTACTTAACTGAACACGGGCTAAGAGCTGTGTAAAATAGATAAATCTTCCTAGAAGCTAAAGCTTCTGCGTCGGATTTCCTAATTTTACTTTGCTCTTTATACGCCCTCTGTATCTTAATTTTAAGGAGTCCTTTGATATCGTGAATAACGTAAAATATGATGTGAATGATATGCCAAAACCTGGTTTATTGGTTGGTTTGTCATTCCAGCACTTGTTTGCTATGTTTGGTGCGACGGTGCTTGTGCCGATTTTGGTTGGGATTGATCCCGCTATTGCTCTTTTCTCATCTGGTTTGGGAACTTTGGCTCACTTGACGGTGACCAAGTACAAAATTCCAGCTTACATGGGGTCTAGCTTTGCCTATATTGCGGCTATGCAGACACTTATGAAGACTGATGGGATTGCAGCGGTCGCTCAAGGTGCCATGGCTGGTGGTTTAGTTTACTTGCTTGTGGCTCTGATTGTTAAGTATGCGGGTAAAGACTGGATTGATAAGGTCCTTCCACCAATCGTGGTTGGTCCAATTATCATGGTGATTGGTTTGAACCTTGCGGCTAATGCAGTCAATGATGCGACAACTTTAAATAAAAGCTATAGTATCTATGCTCTATTGATTTCGATGGTGACCCTCTTTGCGGTTATCCTCTTTAACATGTATGGCAAGAAGATTGTCGGTGTCATCCCAATTTTGCTTGGTTTAGTTGTGGGCTATATTTTCTCAGCGGTTCTTGGTTTGCTGACAGGACATAGTTTTATCAATTTCTCAGAGGTAGCTGCGGCGCATTGGATTCAAGTTCCAAACTTTGATATTCCATTTGTGGATTATAGCTTTAAGCTCTATCCAAGTGCGATTTTGACCATGGCTCCGATTGCCTTTGTGACGATGACCGAACACTTTGGTCACGTCATGGTTCTAAACAGTTTGACTGAGCGTGATTACTTCAAAGATCCAGGACTCGACCACACCCTTACTGGTGATGGTTTGGCACAGATTATCGCTGGTTTCTTTGGAGCTCCTCCGGTAACTTCTTATGGTGAAAATATTGGGGTTATGGCCCTCAGTAAGGTCTACTCAGTTTACGTTATTGCGGGCGCAGCAGTGATTGCGGTCTTGATGAGCTTTATTGGTAAGCTATCAGCACTCTTGCATTCTATTCCAACTCCTGTATTGGGCGGATTATCTATTGCCCTCTTTGGAGTTATCGCTGCTAGCGGTTTGAAAATTTTAGTTGAACATAAGATTGATTTTGATAATAAAAAGAATCTCTTGATTGCTAGTGTTATCTTGGTATCTGGTATCGGTGGTTTGATGATTGACCTTGGTGGTCTTCAAATCACGGGTGTGGCAAGTTCAACCATTCTTGGTATCTTGCTCTATCAAATCTTGCCAGATCCTAAAAAAGGTAGTAAAGATTAGTCAATCAATTTAAAAGGAAAAACTATGGCGATTGCAGATGGAAAAGTGTCACTGAAACATTTGGTGACAATGGAAACCCTCACGAATGAAGAGGTCTTGGGCCTGATTCGTCGAGGTGGAGATTTTAAAAATGGCAGAGCTGATTTCCAGCTGGATCGACAGTATTTCGCTGCCAATCTCTTTTTTGAAAATTCAACACGAACACATAAGTCCTTTGAAGTGGCTGAGAAAAAACTTGGCCTGGATGTGATTGAGTTCGATGCTGGAACTAGCTCGGTGAACAAGGGTGAGACCCTCTATGATACGATCTTAACCATGTCTGCTTTGGGCGTTGACATCTGTGTGGTCCGCCACTCGGAAGTCGATTATTACAAGCAGTTGATTGATAGTAGAACTATTCAGACCTCTATTGTCAATGGTGGTGATGGTTCAGGGCAACACCCAAGTCAGTGTTTGCTTGACTTGATGACCATTTACGAAGAGTCGGAACCTTTGAAAATCTTAAGATTTGCATTGCAGGTGACATTACGCATTCGCGTGTCGCTAAGTCAAATATGCAGATTCTCAAGCGTTTGGGTGCTCAGCTTTATTTTGCTGGTCCGGCAGAGTGGTACTCGAATGAGTTTGATGTTTATGGTCAGCATGTGTCCATTGACGATGTCATTGAGGACTTGGATGTTCTCATGTTGCTTCGTGTTCAGCACGAGCGTCATGGGGATGATAAAGGATTTTCAAAAGAAGACTACCATGCTCTCTATGGTTTGACTGAAGAACGTTATGCCAAGTTAGCTGATCAGGCGATTATCATGCACCCTGCTCCGGTTAATCGTGATGTGGAGATTGCTGATAGCCTGGTTGAGGCGCCTAAGGCTCGTATCGTTGCTCAGATGCAAAACGGGGTCTTTGTCCGTATGGCAATTATTGAAGCTATTTTAAATGGCAAAGCGTAAACAACGTTAACCGATTCCTGAGAGAATCAGACGAAAAAGAACATGGGCTAAATCTTTGAAAAGAGACATATCTTCTTAGAGGCTAGAGCTTCTCTGTCAGATTTGCTTTTCATTCAGATTTTAACGCCCTTTGTATCTTAGTGAAAGGAACAATTTACTATAATGGCAAAACGTTTACTTATTTTGGAAGACGGCACTATTTTTGAAGGTCAGGCCTTCGGTGCTGATGTGGATGTGACGGGTGAAATCGTCTTTAATACTGGTATGACAGGTTATCAAGAATCTATCACAGACCAGTCTTACAATGGTCAAATTTTGACTTTTACTTATCCACTTGTTGGTAACTATGGTGTTAACCGTGACGACTATGAGTCAATTAAGCCAACGACTAAGGGTGTCGTTGTGTCAGAGGCCAGCCGTCGTGCCAGCAACTGGCGTAACCAAATGACCTTGGATGAGTTTTTGAAAGCGAAAAACATCCCTGGTATCTCTGGTATTGATACACGTGCCTTGACTAAGATTATCCGTCAACACGGTACTATGAAAGCCACTTTGGCCAGCCCTGGTGACAGTATTGAGCACTTGCAAGATCAATTGCGTGCGACTGTTTTGCCAACCAACAATATTGAGCAGGTATCAACTAAGACAGCTTACCCAGCACCAGGTGTTGGTAAAAATATCGTTTTGGTTGACTTTGGTCTCAAGCACTCTATCTTGCGTGAGTTTTCAAAACGTGATTGTAACGTGACTGTTGTGCCACATGATATCACTGCTGAAGAAATTCTCCACCTTAATCCAGATGGTGTGATGTTGTCAAATGGTCCAGGTAACCCTGAAGATGTACCATATGCACTTGATATGATTCGCGGCATCCAAGGTAAAATTCCAATCTTTGGTATTTGTATGGGTCACCAATTGTTTAGTTTGGCTAATGGTGCCAAGGCCTACAAGATGAAGTTCGGTCACCGTGGATTTAACCATGCGGTTCGTGAAATTGCGACTGGTCGTGTTGATTTTACAAGCCAAAACCATGGTTATGCCATTGACCGTGAGTCACTTCCAGATTGCCTCATGGTAACACACGAAGAAATTAACGATAAGTCAGTTGAAGGTGTTCGTCACCGTGACTTCCCTGCATTCTCAGTGCAATTCCACCCAGATGCAGCACCTGGTCCACACGATGCTAGCTATCTCTTTGATGAGTTCTTGGGAATTGATTGATGCTTTCCAAGCTGAAAAAGCACGTCGTTAATTGCAACTGTCTAGTGACTATAGTGGGGGGTGACTCTTGTTCGCCCCAGTCTACTACCTTATTTAATGACAACCAGAGAGTTGTCAAATAGAAAGGAGAAGATACAGGTTCACGGAAGTGAACACGCCCTAAGGACTATGTGAAAAAGATAAACGGTGACTAGACGCTTGGGCGTCGTCGTCACGTTTCCTATTTTCACTGGGTCCTTAACGGGCTTTGTATCATAAATTATGCCTAAACGTTCTGATATTAAAAAAATTATGGTTATCGGGTCTGGTCCTATCATCATCGGTCAGGCTGCTGAGTTCGACTACGCTGGTACGCAAGCCTGCTTGGCCTTGAAAGAAGAAGGTTACAGTGTTGTCCTTGTTAACTCTAACCCTGCGACAATCATGACTGATAAAGAAATCGCAGATAAGGTTTACATTGAACCAATTACGCTTGAATTTGTCACACGTATTCTTCGTAAAGAGCGTCCTGATGCTCTCTTGCCAACACTTGGTGGACAAACTGGTTTGAACATGGCAATGGAATTGTCAAAAGCTGGTATTCTTGAAGAGCTTGGAGTAGAGCTTTTGGGGACAAAATTGTCTGCCATCGACCAAGCCGAAGACCGTGACCTCTTCAAACAATTGATGGAAGATTTGGAACAACCAATTCCAGAATCTGAAATCGTCAATACAGTTGAAGAAGCAGTTGCCTTTGCGTCAGAAATTGGTTACCCAGTTATCGTGCGTCCTGCCTTTACCCTTGGTGGTACTGGTGGTGGTATGTGTGCCAACGAAGAAGAACTTCGTGAAATCGCTGAAAATGGCTTGAAATTGTCACCAGTAACACAATGTTTGATTGAGCGTTCTATCGCTGGTTTCAAGGAAATCGAATACGAAGTTATGCGTGATGCCGCAGACAATGCTCTTGTGGTATGTAACATGGAAAACTTTGACCCAGTTGGTATCCACACAGGGGACTCAATCGTATTTGCCCCCACGCAAACCTTGTCAGATATTGAAAACCAAATGCTTCGTGATGCCAGCTTGAAGATTATCCGTGCTCTTAAAATTGAGGGTGGATGTAACGTACAGTTGGCTCTTGACCCACATAGCTTCAAGTACTATGTTATCGAAGTAAACCCACGTGTCTCACGTTCATCAGCCCTTGCCTCAAAAGCAACTGGTTACCCAATCGCCAAATTGGCAGCCAAGATCGCTGTTGGTTTGACACTTGATGAAATGATTAACCCAGTCACTGGTACAACTTATGCCATGTTTGAACCAGCTCTTGACTATGTGGTTGCTAAGATTCCACGTTTCCCATTTGATAAATTTGAACACGGTGAACGTCGTCTTGGTACTCAAATGAAAGCAACAGGTGAAGTTATGGCTATCGGTCGTAACATCGAAGAGTCACTTCTTAAAGCCTGCCGTTCACTTGAAATCGGTGTTTACCACAATGAAATGTCTGAGCTTGCGGACGTCACAGACGACGCCTTGGTTGAAAAGATTGTCAAAGCTCAAGACGACCGTCTCTTCTACCTTTCTGAAGCCATCCGTCGTGGTTACACTATTGAAGAATTGTCAGAGTTGACTAAGATTGATATCTTCTTCCTCGACAAATTGCTCCATATCTTTGAATTGGAACAAGAGTTGGCTACTCACGTAGGCGATGTTGATGTTCTGAAAGAAGCTAAACGTAACGGTTTCTCTGACCGTAAGATTGCTGATCTTTGGAATCAAACAGCTGACCAAGTTCGTGCGACACGTTTGGAAAATAACATTGTTCCTGTCTACAAGATGGTTGATACCTGTGCGGCTGAGTTCGAGTCATCAACACCGTATTTCTACTCAACTTACGAGTGGGAAAATGAATCAATCAAATCTGATAAAGAATCTGTCATCGTTCTTGGTTCAGGTCCTATCCGTATCGGACAAGGGGTTGAGTTTGACTATGCGACAGTTCACTCTGTAAAAGCTATTCAGGCTGCAGGTTACGAAGCTATCATCATGAACTCTAACCCTGAGACAGTTTCAACAGACTTCTCAGTTTCAGATAAACTTTACTTTGAACCATTGACTTTTGAAGACGTGATGAACGTTATCGAATTGGAACAACCTAAGGGTGTCGTGGTTCAGTTTGGTGGACAGACAGCCATCAACTTGGCAGAGCCATTGTCTAAAGCTGGTGTGAAAATCTTGGGTACACAGGTTGCTGACCTTGACCGTGCCGAAGACCGTGACCTCTTTGAACAAGCCCTTAAAGATTTGGACATTCCACAACCACCAGGACAAACAGCGACAAACGAAGAAGAAGCGGTTGAAGCAGCTCGTAAGATTGGCTTCCCAGTTCTTGTTCGTCCATCATACGTTTTGGGTGGACGTGCCATGGAAATTGTTGAAAATGAAGAAGACCTTCGTTCTTACATGCGTACAGCCGTTAAGGCAAGTCCAGACCACCCAGTCCTTGTTGATAGCTATATCATCGGACGTGAGTGTGAAGTGGATGCCATCTCTGATGGTAAGGATGTCTTGATTCCAGGTATTATGGAACACATCGAGCGTGCAGGGGTTCACTCAGGGGACTCAATGGCAGTTTACCCACCACAAACCCTTTCTAAGAAAATCCAAGAGACTATCGCTGACTACACTAAACGCTTGGCTATCGGTCTTAACTGTATCGGTATGATGAACATCCAGTTCGTTATTAAGGATGAAACAGTCTATGTTATCGAGGTTAACCCACGTGCCAGCCGTACCGTACCATTCTTGTCTAAGGTGACTGATATCCCAATGGCTCAAGTTGCTACAAACTTGATTCTAGGTAAATCATTGGCTGAGCAAGGTTACAAAGATGGTCTTTACCCAGAAAGTAACCATGTCCATGTCAAAGCACCAGTCTTCTCATTCACAAAATTGGCTAAGGTAGATAGCCTCCTTGGACCTGAAATGAAATCAACTGGTGAAGTTATGGGGACAGATGCGACTCTTGAAAAAGCGCTCTACAAAGCTTTTGAAGCATCTTATCTTCACTTGCCAACCTTTGGTAATGTTATCTTTACTATTCATGATGATACTAAAGAAGAAGCCCTTGATTTGGCACGTCGCTTCGATGCTATCGGTTATGGTATCTACGCAACTGAGGGAACAGCTAAGTTCTTGAATGAACACGGTGTTCACGCAACGCTTGTTAACAAATTGGGTGAAAATGATGATAACGATATTCCAGCCCTCGTTCGTACAGGTAAAGCGCAAGCTATTATCAATACGGTTGGTAACAAACGTACTTATGACGAAGACGGAGCAGCTATCCGTAGCTCAGCTATTGAAGCTGGAATTCCACTCTTCACAGCGCTTGATACAGCAGATGCTATGGTGCGTGTGCTTGAAAGCCGTAGCTTTACAACAGAAGCTATCTAATCACGAAATAAAGTCTCAGCCTTTGCTGGGGCTTTTTTATTGATGACAAAGTTTTCTTTTGAGACTTTTCTTAAGTGATGACGGTCGTCAGCGACCTTCTGCGAAGTTCCATGACTCAGTTTTGAGCCAAAAGTCTCAAAACTTCCGAACGCCTGAAACTAATCGTTTCAGACGTTTTTATCACTGGGAAAAGTCTCGGTATAAGCTTACTAGGTTCGCAAAATCTATTTCATATTTAAAAATAGTTTAATTATGTTCTGAGTCTCAGCTTTGCTGGGGCTTTTTTCTTACACAAATGTAAGCTAACAAATGCAAATGAAAGCTAAGACTATGGTTTTGTTTCCAAAGATTCTGCTATACTAGAAACATGATTATTACCACATCTTTACGTGAAAATGAGGTCTTGATTGCACGTGCCCAAGAATTAGCTCTGGAGCTAGGAGCTGACTACCAGCCTCGTCGCAAGTTATCCTTGGCAAAATGTTTAGAGCGATTTGGAGCTTTTTATCTTCTATATAAGGACAGATTGTCTTTTGTCAATGCGGATGGCAGTGAGCTGTCCTTTCATCCAGATACGGCAGTTCTTCGGATTAAGGCACCACACGATGCTCTAGTTAATCTTTTGGGTTCGTCTTCCAAGTCTATTCTCGACACGACCATGGGTCTGGCTTCCGATAGTCTTGTTATGGCGGCAGCGGGAAATAAGGTGACTGCCCTTGAGAGTCAAGAAGTGATTTCAGGTGGTTTCTCGTGGTCTGGCCACGTATCAAACGGATGATAAACAGCTTGAAAAAGCCATGCGTTCTATTAAGACTATTAAGAGCGATAGCTTATCCTTTTTGAAATCTCAGGCTGATCATTCTTTTGACATCATTTATGCCGATCCTATGTTTTCAGAGACTATCAAGGAATCAGAAAATCTACAAGCTATCAAACCTCTAGCTAATGGCAGTCGTCTGACAGAAGAATGGCTAAAAGAAGCTAAACGTGTTGCACGGGAAAAAATTATCATCAAGGCGCATTTTCGAGATACCGTTTTTGAGGAACTAGGGTTTGAACGTCAGATTCGTCCCAATCAAAAGCTGCACTATGGTGTCATGGATTTAAGTGAAGGCTATTGACACTGAAAGTTAAAAGTATTACAATTGTTTTATTTATATGATACAAAAGAAAAGAGAGACTTATGCGAAAGAAAATCAGTCCAAAGTTATTTAAAAATAAAAAAAGAGTTTGGATCATTGGAGGAATTGGCTTCCTTGTCCTTTTAGTCCTAGGCTTTAACCTTTTTGCAGGTGGTGGCAAGAATGATAAGGCTTCTGAGTCCCCTACAGCGAGTAAGGTAACTAAGGGGCAACTAGCCTCGTCCACCCTTCTGACTGGCATGGTGAAGGCTGAATCGGAACAGTACGTTTATTTTGACAATACCATTGGACGCAATGCCACTGTGACAGTCTCTGTTGGTGAGGAAGTTAGCGTTGGTCAACAACTGGTCCAATACGACAGCACCTCAGCCCAAGCAGCCTATGATACGGCTAGTCGTGCCTATAATAAGGCAGTTCGTGACCGTAATTATTTCCAACAGTATGGGACAGCTCCTGCGGCTTCGACACAAACAAATAGTGATTCGGATGATGATGATTCGACGACTACCGTTAGCCCTCAACAGCGTCAGCAAACCGAGGCAAGTAATTACCAAACCTTGCAAGATTATAATGATGCCGTTGCCAACGCAGCATCAGAGCTAGAAAAGGCACAAGACGTCCTAAACCAAACAGTCATTGTTTCAGATGCTAATGGAACAGTCGTAGAGGTTGCGGACTCTGTGGACCCTGCTTCAAAAGAGAGCCAGACTCTAGTTCATGTGACCAGTGAAGGCCAATTTGAGATTCAAGGAACCTTAACAGAATATGACATTCCAAATATTTCAGTAGGTCAAAAGGTCAAAATTACTTCCAAAGTATACCCAGACCAAACTTGGACAGGTAAAGTTAGCTACGTTTCCAATTATCCTAAGCAAAATGCCAGTCAGTCAGCGGGTACATCTGGCAATTCAGGACAGACAGGTTCCCAGTATGAATACAAGGTTCAATTGACCAGTCCTATAGGCAAGCTCAAGCAAGGTTTCAATGTATCCCTTGAAGTGACCAAAGATGATGATGCCCTGTTAGTTCCAGTAACTGCTGTGACCAAGAAAGGCTCTGACAACTACGTCTGGGTTTACGATGACGAGAGTCAAAAAATCAAGCAGGTCAAGGTTAAACTTGGCAATGCAGATGCTAAGCAACAAGAAATTGCCTCAGGACTTAAAGAAGGTCAAAAGGTTATTACTAAGGCTGAGAAATCCTTTAAGGATGGCGAGACCCTGAAGGATGTGACAGATGCCGATAGCAAAAAATCAAAAGAGACTAGTGGAGAAGAGGTGAAGTCTAGTGACTAAGCCAGCACTTATGGTCTTAAAAGGCATCACTAAGTCTTTCAAAAATGGCCAAGAGTCCTTGCAGGTCCTTAAGGGGATTGACTTATCAGTTGATGAAGGTGACTTCGTGGCAATCATGGGCCCTTCTGGTTCAGGTAAATCAACCCTCATGAATATTATTGGACTTCTTGATCAACCAACTACAGGTTCCTATCAACTCGAGGGCGAGGATGTGGCTGATCTCTCTGAAAACCGCCTGGCCAAGGTAAGAAATGACCAGATTGGCTTTATCTTTCAGCAGTTTTTTCTCTTGCCAAAGTTAAGTGCCCAAAAGAATGTAGAGCTTCCCCTGATTTATGCGGGGAAATCTCCACGTGAACGTAAGCAAAGGTCACAACAATTCTTGGAAAAAGTCGGCTTGTCAGACCGCAGCCATCATTTGCCGTCAGAGCTGTCTGGTGGACAGAAGCAAAGGGTGGCTATTGCGCGTGCACTGTCTAACGATCCAGCAATCATTTTGGCGGATGAACCTACGGGTGCGCTTGATACCAAGACAGGAACCCAGATTATGGATCTCTTAACCCAGCTAAACCGAGAAGGGGAAGACCATTGTCATGGTTACCCATGAACCTGAGATTGCGGATTATGCCCGACGTAAGATTGTCATCCGTGATGGGGAAATCACCCAAGACACAACGGACAGCGTTCGGATAGACTAGGAGGTAAGAATGGAAAATTGGAAATTTGCTCTTAGTTCTATTCGTTCTCACAAGATGCGGTCCTTCCTGACCATGTTGGGGATTATCATTGGTGTTGCTGCGGTAGTACTTATCATGGGTCTAGGAAATGGGATGCGTCAGAGTGTTACCGATAGTGTGACAGGTGATAAGGATACCGTTCAAGTCTACTATGAAGCCAAGGGTGAGGAGCTAGATCCTGCCTATGCGGACCTGTCACATCCGACCAAACCGGTTAAAGAAGTTTGGTTGGAGCAAGTGGCTAGGCAGACGCCTGGTATCGATAGTTATTTTGTGACCAACAGCCTAACTTCCTCTATCTCCCTCCAGAAAAAGACTGTGAAGAATGTTAATATCACAGGTGCCAGCCAGGGCTACTTTAAAGCTAAAAAGTTAGAGATGTTGACAGGACGTTCCTTGCAAGACAATGATTATAAAAACTTTTCACGAGTCATTGTCATTGATCAGATGGTGGCTAAAAAACTCTTTGAGACGAATGAGGATGCCCTTAACCAAGTGGTTACTATTGGTAACAATGATTATCGTGTGATTGGTGTTTATAAGAATAAAGACACCGCAATCGGTGCCTATGGTGAAATTGGAACAGCTCTTGTGGCCAATACCCAGTTAGCAGCTGAAAATAACACTGATGCTATTGGCCAGATTTTTTTCCATGTGACCGATGTGAAAAATAGTAGTAGTGTCGCTAAGGATGCTGCCAAACGCTTGACCCAGTTGGCCCAAGATGATAACGGGGAGTACAAGGCAGCAGATATGAGCTCGACCTTAGATCAGGTGAACACGATCTTTGGAACCATTACCACCGTTGTCGGAGCTATTGCTGGGATTTCATTATTAGTTGGCGGAATCGGTGTTATGAACATCATGTTGGTTTCGGTAACTGAGCGGACACGAGAGATTGGTCTTCGTAAGGCCTTAGGTGCTACACGTCGTAAAATCTTGACCCAGTTTTTGATTGAGTCGATGGTTCTGACCATTCTGGGAGGTTTGATTGGGCTAGGCTTTGCAGCCCTAGTCGTTGGACCAATTGGGAATGCCATGGACCTTAAAGCGACGGTTTCTCTTGGTGTAGCCATGGGAAGCATAGCCTTCTCAGCAGCTGTAGGGATTATCTTTGGTCTCCTACCGGCTAATAAAGCTTCGAAACTCGATCCTATCGAAGCCCTTAGGTATGATTAGAAATAACCTCTTGAAATCTTTAGATTTTGAGAGGTTTTATGGTCTTCAAAAAAAGATAGAGAAAAAAATAAAAAAAATTGCATTTTTTTCTTGACGTCTGATTTAGGTCATGATACTATAAATAAGGTTTGAAAAAACTGACCTAAGACAGTTGGGGAGCAAGACTCGTAAACATCCAACCGAGGCACAAAACGTAACTATTTTTTTGTAACGTATTGTACTTTCGTGTCTAGGTTTAGGTACGATTTTTTTGTGCCTAGCCCAAAAATAAAAACGGAGGTAAAACTACTAATGAGTGAAGCTATTATTGCTAAGAAAGCTGAACAGGTTGCGATTGTCGCTGAGAAAATGAAAGCTGCAGCATCTATCGTTGTTGTTGACTCTCGTGGACTTACAGTTGACCAAGATACAGTTCTTCGTCGTAATCTTCGTGAATCAGGCGTTGAATTTAAAGTTATCAAAAAAACTCAATCTTGACTCGTGCAGCTGAAGAAGCAGGTCTTGAAGACCTTAAAGGACTCTTCGTTGGTCCATCTGCAGTAGCATTCTCAAACGAAGATGTTATCGCACCAGCGAAAGTTATTAGCGAATTTGCTAAAGACGCAGAAGCTCTTGAAATCAAAGGTGGTGTTGTTGACGGCGCGTTCACTTCAGTCGAAGAAATCAACGCTCTTGCATCACTTCCAAACAAAGAAGGTATGCTTTCTATGCTCCTTTCTGTACTTCAAGCGCCAGTGCGCAACGTTGCATACGCTGTCAAAGCGGTTGCAGAAAGCAAAGAAGACGGTGCTGCGTAAGCTCATCTTCACAACTCGTAGCCTAAGCTACGTTTAAAAAATTATATTAAAAAACACATTTGGAGGAAATCACAATGGCATTGAACATTGAAAACATTATTGCTGAAATTAAAGAAGCTTCAATCCTTGAATTGAACGACCTTGTAAAAGCTATCGAAGAAGAGTTTGGCGTAACTGCTGCTGCTCCTGTAGCTGCTGCTGCAGCTGGTGCTGCTGACGCTGGTGCTGCTAAAGATTCATTCGACGTTGAATTGACATCTGCAGGCGACAAGAAAGTTGGCGTTATCAAAGTTGTACGTGAAATCACAGGCGAAGGTCTTAAAGAAGCTAAAGCTATCGTTGACGGTGCACCATCAGTTCTTAAAGAAGGTGTTGCTGCAGCTGAAGCTGAAGAAATCAAAGCTAAACTTGAAGAAGCTGGAGCTTCAGTTACTCTTAAATAATAAGGTAACGACTCAAGTCGCTTAATAAAGAAAACCAGGGCATAAGCTCTGGTTTTTTATTGCGATAAGCGATTGATAGAAACTGATAAATTGATTTGGTTTCCTGCCAAAAATCCTGCCAAAAATTATTTGGCAGTTTTTTGTTTTTCTATTTTAGACTGGTTTTGTTTATTTTTAATATGTGCTGTAATTATTACATATTGGTTTTTACTAATATAAAATATTTTGGGTCATATCTAAATGTTAAGTAGGTATGTCTTAGTCCAGCGCTATTTCGAATAAATAATTTTAAGTAAGAGTAATCCTCATTATGTTCTATATTTATGATTTTTCCTCTTGCAATAACTGTATTTCTTCTCCTATTTTTTATTTGGGAATTGACATGATTCATCATTTATTATCTCCTTATTTTCAATTTTTCTAAATATATTATGTTTGATATTAGTCGTAGAAAAAATACGAGAACTAACCTTTTTATAAATTTTCATTTTCAATAGTCAATTCTTCACAAAGAAAATCTGATTCATTATCTGTTTTAGCATCATATCCAAATAGCAAAGTAGGGGCTGGATCACGTCTTTCACCCTCTAAGTAATCTCATTCGTGTTGTGCAAGTTTTTCATTTAATTCTGTATCATGACGAATAATATTATAAAGACTATCATTTAAAATAGATGCTAAAAATAGAAGATGTTGTCCTTTTATGACGAAAAAACTACAGTTTATGACTTCAATGAAACTTTAGTTGTCTTTATATTATACTAATCTTGTAAATCATAAGAAAAGGAACGTCAATCATGAAAACAACAACTAAACTCATTGGTATCCTATCAGCTCTTATTGTAGTTATCCTCGCTATCTTCTTAGTGACTAAGTTTAATAGTCATGAGTCGGCACGTGTTAGCTCAAGTAGTAGCTCAGTCAGGACGGTTAAGAAATCATCTTCAAGCTCAAGTAAAGCTGTTAAGAAGGATAAGAAAGCAGCTCAATCATCATCTTCAGCAGTTTCAAGTAAAGAAAATGACAACCAGGCTTCAGCAGTAGTACCTAAAGCTTCTTCTCAAGAACAAGCTCAAGCAGGTACCACAGATGGTAGGCAAGTGGCTGAAGCAACAACACCAGCTTCTCAAGTTGGAGGAGTTGAAGGTGGTCGAGGTGCTTGGACAGCTACTTCTGGAACATTGACACTTGATGAGGAAACCCCTGTATATGCTGCACCAGATAAAGACAGTGAGGTTGTTTCTAAAATGCCTGCAGGTGATGTTGATTGGGATAAATATGAAATTTTACCTGATGGAAACTGGTATAGTTTTGTCAAAGATGGGGAACGTTATTATATTTCATATTCAGATGTAGGGCATTGATAAATGATTAAGAAGTCTTTATAAACCACTTTTCAAGTCTATCAAGGCTTTAAGAAAAACATGAAATAAAAAAGACAGTAACTATTCTGAAGTTACTGTCTTATTTTGGTCTTACGAAAACCACTAGCTATGCTAGTGGTCCCAAAAATTATTAAGCTATGTAGCAAAAAATACTAGAAACAGACTATTCAAATACAAAACCTAAGTCGATTAAAGAGGTTAAAGTTAAAAGTGGAGAATTACTTACAAAATCTGATAGTTTGAGAAAAGAGATGATTTGCACTACGAGTGGTAATCGTAGATTTAGGGTATTTTTCCAATATGCTATTTACATTATGTAACCCAAGACCTCTTCCTTCCCCTTTACTAGAGTACCCCCTAGCAAAAATATGACTAACATCCACTTTTTCTGATTTTATACTATTTTCAACGATAAGTACCAATGAATCATCATTATTTATGAAAACAACAGTCATTCTAGGACTTGTGGCTTTAATGGTGGCTTCAATGGCATTATCACAAAGGATAGAAAGAACAGTTATGAAATCTAGTAATTCTATCCTAAAATTACTAACAGGTTCTTCAATCTCAACAGAAATTGAAATTCCCCTATTTTGTGCCTCAAGTAATTTAGCGGAAAGAATACTTTTGATAGCATCATTCTTAATATTACTAAGTTTAGCAATATCAAACTTACTATCATAGAATTGGTTTGCACTATCTCTAAGTACGCCATTGTAAACAGTTTTAATAGCTTCAATATCTTGATTATCAATTCCTAATTTTTAGACTGGTCAAAATATTAATGTAGTCATGACGGAAACTTCTAATTTCCTCATAAAGTGATTCAACATGATGGCTGTAGATAGATAGTTCATTTAGTTGAGTATCTTTTTGATCAATAATTTCCTTCTCTAGTTTTTCTTTTGAAATTGCATTGAGATAGAGTAGCATAACAAAAAACAGAACAATATAAAAGTTATTAATATGTCCTCTCCAGTTATCTGCATCAGCTAATTTGTCTCTATAAATAACCAATATAGAAACTAAGAACATATATACAAACATAGAGATGTTGGTTAGTAATAATAAATACTTGAAATAGTAACGCTTGAAACCTTCTTTTTATTTCGTTAAAATCTAACCTAAGAGATTTTTACTATGAGTAAATGAAGAGGGAAAACCAGTAATTCAATTAAGATATCATACCAACTTAGTTTGACTTCATTGAAGACAGAGACTCCTAGTAGAGGGAAAACGTAGAATCCTAACATTCTACCTAGCAAGCTTTCAACGATAACGGGGTACAAGCCATAAAAAATATCAAGTGTTTTACTACCATACTTATTTTGATATATGTTATAAGCAATAAAGATAAAAAAAGAAAGCAAAAGTACCCAACAGGAGGACATATGATGAGGAGTAGAACATACAAAAATGGACCAATAATACACCACAAAGGTTTGATTGGTTGGTTACTAACCTGTTGAAACAGTAACAATGCTACTAATATCTTAGAATAGAACAGCAATAAATTTATAACTATATCCATAGAAACACCTTAGCTTTTCAGAGATTTAACTTTTTCTAGGAGGCCCTTATATTTCGTACGGGAAATGGGACATTCATTATTATTTTTCAAACATTACCATTTTCTCTTCTTTATTGATCTTAACGATATTTTCAGGATTAACGATAAATGAACGATGGCATCGATATAGGCGGTCGTCAGCTCGTTCAACTTCTGAAATACTGGCGTAGAACTCCATTCGTTCTTCTTTAGTATGCAAAATAACTTTATGTATTGTTGGAGACGTTTCAAAAAATAAGATATTGTTAAAAGGAACTTGAACTTGAGCCGTAGCTGTTTCAAAAGTAAATGAATCTTGGGCAATAGTAGCACCCATTTTATTCATGGTATATTCAATTGCTAAATGAACACGTTCATAAAAATCTTCATCATCCAAAGCTTTATCGATAAAATCTAGTGCAGCAACTCTATATTTAAAAGTGACTGGCATAAATTCTGAATGTGTTGTTACAAAAACAATTGTTGCATTAGGGTCTTTTTTCCGAATTTCTTTCGCAATGTCTAGCCCCTTTTTTTCTTCTCCTTTAATTTCAATATCTAAAAAGAAAAGTTGATGAGAACCTCTTTCGGTAATCGCATCAAGTAGCTGGCTAGGTTTTCCAAAAATCTCAGGTCCTTTACATTTTAGAGATTTTTTTGCAATAACATCCTTAATAACGGTCTCTATTCGTGTTTGTTGTAAAAATTCGTCTTCTAAAATAAAAATATTTAACAATTAGTGTACTCTCCATTCGATAAAATATTTAGTAACTGTATCTTCCTTATCCTAAAACAAAAGACATTGAGATCTTTTCCAAAATTAAAAATTATATGACTTGTTGTTTTAGATAAGAATGATATTATTTAGGGGTAATTAATGCACTTCTATGGCATCTAAATAAAAATCCATATTTCTTCTCCAAGTTAATATTGTAAAAGTAGTGATTGAAATAATAAAACCGTTATGTCGTAAACAGTCTAGAAACTATCATCATCGGTATATTTTTATCGTAGATGACAATAAATGAACCGTTTACGATATTCGACTAATTAAACGATATAACCAAGCTATAATAAAAATAGAAATTGGAGGAGAAGTATGCTCAATATTGTAAAGCACTTTTGGTTGTTGTTTACTGTAAAAAGGTATATAAAAAAATATAAGTTGAAAGTTAAAATTAGTAATCAATTTAATTCATTAAGAATTACTACAGCAACCAATTGTTTATATTTTATCACACTTACACATGGATGTAACTATGGGAAAAAAGTCAAAAAAATTAGGCGGAGTAACGTTAGTGCACAAATTATTTTATTGATACCAAACATTGATTATAAAAGAATATTCAATGAACATCTCGAACTCTTAGGTGTTATTGATATAAAAAAGTCATTAGCAGGATTTACTAATGACATTAGTGGATATCTAGATTACTTTTTTAATATCGAAAAGGTGCATTAACCTCCCTGTACATGTAATCTGTATTTGAGGTTATTTTTTATCATCCGATTAAATAGTTTTTTTCTATGTTATAACAAGACAAAGCTCAAATCTGAAAACTTTTGAAACAAGGATGTACTTTAATTGTCTTATAATCGCTTTTGCTAGGATGAATCTATCCTAATTTCTGACTCTCTCTCAAAAAAATGCTATGATAAATCTAGGGAGAGTATTATGATGCAAATTAATCTTGAAAATTTAGTTCCCATTTCTGACGGTAACCAAAATTTTTCAAAAGTTGCTCGTATGGTCGACAGCGAAGGTACTGTAGTAATTCTAAAAAATAACAAGCCTAAGTATGTATTGGTAGAATATGACACCTTAATTAAAAATGAACAAGGTGGGACAGAAGTTGCAGAGCGGGTCACAGTCGACGATGTGGCCAACTCTGTTTTGTCTCGTCATTTAGATGCCTTCAAGGAATTAACTAAATGAAGCGACAAAATAGATAATTTAGTGATAGCAAAATAGATAAAAAACCAGGGCATCAGCTCTGGTTTTTTCTATTGCTTTTAATATTTTCATTTGTTAGAATGTAGGTAATGTGCGTGCTTGTCACGCCCTTTTTCTGTGTCTTTTTCGGCTTTGGTGGTTGTCAATAACTATAAAAATCCTAAAGTCATGGTAAATGTTAAAAAAAGAAAAGGAGAAATTTATGGCTTATATTTGGTCTTATCTCAGACGTTATCCTAAGTGGCTAGCAATGAATTTTTACGGCGGCCATTTTTATTTGTTATTGCTAACTTGGGTTTGCCGACGGTTCTTGCCAGAATGATTGATGATGGTTTCCAGTGTCTTCTTGATTTTTGACGACAAGTCCACAAGCAGGAGCTATTATTTCCTTTGCGGGAGGAGGACATGGCACACCAGCAGAATACGGACATGTGGCTTTCGTCGAAACTCTACCCAAATGGCTCATTCCTTATCTCCGAAACCAATTACAATGGCAATCCAAACTACACCTTCCGTAAATTATCTGGAGTGGATAGTAACTTGAGTTTTGCGTATACGACGAAATAAAAAAGGATATGCTAACAATGACTTGATTTGTTAGCATATTGTTTTGGAGGTGATGATATGGATTTGTTAGAGAAACCCGTTTATAATTATATTAAAAATAATCATGGAGTAATAACTTTTCGTGATATGGAAGAGCTTAACTTTTCTTATCAACAACTGAATCAATTAGTCTCAAAAGGGAAAGTGGAATCAATTGAAAGAGGTATCTATCATCTGCCAGATACCTATATCGATGACTATTTTAGTTTACAGTACCGTTTTCCATCCTTAGAAATAGCACTTTGGTTACATGGTCTGTCCCTTACCATTCCATTTGAGCCTGTGATGACTTTTCCTTTCGGGACAAATACGAGGCCAATGAAAGAAGCTGGTGTCAAGCCAATTGTCGCTAGAAAGTATCATGAAATCGGTATTATTAGACTGGAGCGACAGGCTGGACAGTTTATCTCAGTATATGATATGGAACGAACATTAGTGGAGTGTTTGAGAACAGCTTATCATGTCGATATTCAAGTTATTGCTCCAGCTTTTCAAGCTTACTTTAAAAAAGGAGCTGTTGATTATGCCAAGTTGTATCACTATGCACAACTATTTAAAGTAACCGAAAAACTACAATCATATGTGGAGGTCTTGTCGTGAAATTTTCAAATGCTAATAGTTTCAAAGCTAAAATCAAGAATATTGCAAAAGAAAAAGGGATCTCTTTCTCAAAAGATTGGTAATAAAGAAAACCAGGGCATCAGCTCTGGTTTTTTATTGCGATAAACGATTATGAGAAACTGTTTGAATTAATGGCTCTTTGTCAACTGTAGTGGGTGACGAAAAGCTAACATCTAGAGAGGACCTGATAGGTCTTCTCTTTTTTTATGTTTAGAGTGATGAAGACACGTTTCTTAAAGTTGATGAAGTTTCTAAAACCGAAGCCCAACCGTTTGATGTCTTTGATCAACTTGTTAGTCGCTTCGAGTTTCGCGTTTGAATAGTCAGTTTCTAGCGCATTCTTGATGTATTGCTTGTGTCTAAGAAAAGTCCTAAAGACCGTTTGAAAGTAGTGATTGACCTTGCTCATGTTCTCCTCTATTGACTCAAAAAACTCATCTACCCTCTTCTCCTGAAAGTGAAAAAGCAAAAGCTGATAGAGGTTGTAGTCATTAGCGAGCTCTTCTGAAAAGTCTAGAGTCTTCTCAACGACTTCATGTGGTGCTAAAGTTTGTCGGAAAGTCTTTGAATAAAAAGAGTTGAGCGATAGCTTACGGCTGTCCTTTTGAAAGAGTCGCCAGTGATTTTTCAAGGCTCGATAGGGTAGTGACTTCTTATCAAACTGGTTCATAATAGCAATTCTTGTCTTTAAAAATGCTCGACCAAGGTGCTGGATAATGTGGAAACGATCAAGAACGATTTTGGCGTTTGGAAAAAGTTTTTTGGCTAGTGGCATATAGGTCCCCGACATATCCATCGTGATAAACTGTACCTGTTGTCGGACTTTCAATGGATACTTCAAAAAGTAGTTTCGTATAGTGGTTTGGCGACGATTATCAAGGATGGTTATGAGTTCGTTTGTCTCATAATTCTGGGCCACAAAAGCGAATTCCCCTTTCTTGAATCCAAACTCATCCCAGGACATAACAGTAGGGAGCTTGTCATAATGTTCCTTGAAAGTAAACTGGTCGAGCTTACGATAGACAGTGGACGTCGACACACGAAGCTTTCTGGCAATATCAGTTAGTGACATCTTCTCAGTTAGGAGTTGTGTAAGCTTTTGTCGGACAAGGTTGGAGATTTGACAGTTTTTCTCAACGATTGATGTCTCAGCTACCGTGACTCGTCTACAACTTTTACACTGGAAACGACGTTTTTTCAGACGTAGTAGTGTTGGAGTTCCAGCTTGCTCAAGAAGAGGGATTTTAGAAGGCTTTTGAAAGTCGTACTTGATCATCTTTCCATGGCAATGAGGACATGATGGTGCAGGGGAATCGAGTTTTGCTTGAATCTCGATATGAGTATCAGTTTCAAAAACAAGTGAAATATTGATATTTTGGTCTTTAATTCCGATTAATTCTGTGGTATTCTTAATAAGTCTCATGAGTTCTTCCTAATGATTGTTTGGTTGCTTTTCATTATAGTTCTTATGGGACTTTTTGTCTGCATTCAAAAAGCTCTATAATCTCTACAGTAGTTTTACCCACTACAGAAATTATAGAGCCGAATTAATAGATTCCCTACCAAAAAAACTGTCAAATTTATTTTTGGCAGTTTTTGGGTTTTTCTATTTTAGATTGGTTTTGTTTACCATCTCCTCTACAAGGATGTACTTTAATTGTCTTAGAATTGCTTTTTTAGGATAAATATATCCTATTTACTGGTTTTCTCGCAAAAAAGTGGTATGATAAATCTAAGGAGGACATTATTATGCAGATTAATCTTGAAAATTTAGTTCCCATTTCTGAAGCCAACCAAAATTTTTCTAAAGTTGCTCGTATGGTCGATAACAAGGGGACTGCAGTAATTCTAAAAAATAATAAGCCTAAGTATGTATTGGTAGAATATGACACCTTAATTAAAAATGAACAAGGTGGGACAGAAGTTGCAGAGCAGGTCACAGTCGACGATGTGGCTAACTCTGTTTTGTCTCGTCATTTAGATGCCTTCAAGGAATTAGCTAAATGAAGCGACTGACAACAGAACAAATCTTAATGCTACATAGTCAGCTTATTATGACTACAGGAGGATTGGATGGCGTGAGAGACAAGGGGTTAGTGGATTCTTCGCTTTCTAGTGCATTTGAAGTTTATTTTGGTGTCGAACGCTATCCAACAATTGAAGAGAAGGCAGCGAGATTGTGTTATTCATTGATAAAAATCATGCCTTCTTAGATGGGAACAAACGTATAGCAGTTTTTGCTATGCTTGTATTTTTAGAGTTAAATGGTATTATTTTAGACTGTGAGGATGCTGAGATTGTTGATTTAGGTCTTGGTGCTGCAGCGTCCGAGCTAGATTATGAAGATATATTGGAGTTTATACAATCCCATTAATTTACTCTTAATAAGATTGGTAGAAAACCAGGGCATCAGCTCTGGTTTTTTCTATTGCTTTTAATATTTTCATTTGTTAGAATGTAGGTAATGTGCGTGCTTGTCACGCCCTTTTTCTGTGTCTTTTTCGGCTTTAGTAGTTGTCAATAACTATAAAAATCCTAAAGGCATGGTAAATGCTAAAAAGAAAAGGAGAAATTTATGGCTTATATTTGGTCTTATCTCAGGCGTTATCCTAAGTGGCTAGCAATGAATTTTACGGCGGCTATTTTATTTGTTATTGCTAACTTAGGTCTGCCGACGGTTCTTGCCAGAATGATTGATGAGGGGATTAACCGTGGAGATGCTGACAAGCTTTATACCTATGCTTGGGTCATGTTCGGTGTGGTCTTGACTGGGATTGTTGGACGTGTGCTCTTGTCCTATGCGGTTAGTAAGTTGACGACCACAATGGTGCAGGTCATGCGTAATGACATTTACGCTAAGCTTCAGGAGTATTCCCACCATGAGTACGAGCAGATTGGCGTATCCTCTTTGGTAACTCGTATTACATCTGATGCTTTTGTTCTCATGCAATTTGCGGAACAGATTCTAAAGATGGGTGTCATTACTCCTCTGATGATGGTTTCCAGTGTCTTCTTGATTTTGACGACAAGTCCATCTTTGGCTTGGATTGTGGCAATTTCCTTGCCTTTCCTAGCCGTAGTAGTATGGTATGTGGCGGTAAAAACGCGTCCGCTTTCTGAGAAACAACAGGCAACTCTCGACAAGATTAACCAGTACGCTCGTGAAAATCTAACTGGACTTCGTGTCATCCGAGCTTTCGCTAGAGAAGATTTTCAAGAGAAGAAGTTTGCTTCTCAAAATGCTGTCTATGCGGATAATTCAAACAAGCTCTTTAAATTAACTGGTTTGACTGAGCCACTTTTTGTGCAAATCATCATCGCCATGATTGTGGCTATTGTTTGGTTTGCCCTCGAGCCACTAGGTTCTGGGACGTTGGCAATCGGGGATTTGGTTGCCTTTATTGAGTACAGTTTCCATGCACTATTGTCTTTCCTTTTCCTAGCCAACCTCTTTACCATGTATCCTCGTACGGCGGTATCTAGTGAACGTCTGCAGGAGATTATGGATATGCCTATTTCTATTAATCCAAATGAAGACGGGGTGACAGAGACTGAGACTAAAGGATATTTGGAGTTTGACAATGTGACCTTTGCCTATCCTGGTGAAACTGAGAGTCCTGTCCTACACAATATTTCTTTCAAGGCTAAACCAGGTGAAACCATTGCCTTTATCGGATCTACGGGTTCAGGAAAATCATCACTTGTGCAGTTGATTCCACGCTTTTATGATGTAACACTTGGACGCATTCTTGTTGATGGTGTGGATGTCCGTGACTATAATCTGAAGGCTCTGCGTCGTAAGATTGGCTTTATTCCACAAAAAGCCCTGCTCTTTACAGGAACCATCGGTGAAAATATCCGTTATGGTAAGGAAAATGCCAGTCATGAAGAATTGAATCAAGCTACGGATGTCGCTCAAGCTAAGGAATTTATTGACAGTAAGGAAGAACGCTACGATTCTCACTTGGCTGAGGGTGGTAGCAACCTTTCTGGGGGACAGAAGCAGCGTTTGTCAATTGCACGTGCTGTGGTTAAACGTCCCGACCTTTACATCTTTGACGATTCCTTCTCTGCCTTGGACTACAAGACTGATGCAACCTTGCGTCGTCGTCTGAAAGAAGTGACCCAGGATGCGACAGTCTTGATTGTGGCTCAACGTGTGGGGACTATCATGGATGCAGACCAGATTATCGTTCTTGATAAGGGTGAAATCGTTGGTCGTGGCCGTCACGAAGAGCTTATGGAAAGCAATGAGATTTACCGTGAAATTGCTAATTCTCAATTGAATCAAAAGAGTCTTACAGAAGACTAGAAGGAGGTCGAAATGAAGAATAATAAAAAGAAAACAAATCATTCCTCAAGTTTTGGCCGCCTTTGGTCCTACTTGCAGGCTTATCGTTTCCCACTTTACCTAGCCATTTTCCTGAAAATTGTTAGTGTCATCATGAGTGTCCTTGAACCCGTAGTCATTGGTTTAGCTATTACCGAGTTGACTAAAAATACGCTGGCCATCATCAAAGGTGTGGAAGGTGCTCATATCAACGTCTCCTATGTTGGTTTGGTTCTCGTTGTTTATCTCTTGCGTGGTCTTATTTATGAGTTGGCCGCCTACTATTCCAACTATTTCATGACCAATGCTGTGCAAGCAACGGTTCAAGATATGCGAAATGAGATGACTGAGAAAATCAATCGTACTTCAGTGTCATACTTTGATAAGCACCAGTTTGGGGACCTCTTGGGCCGCTTTACAAGTGATGTCGAGACAGTATCTAATGCCTTGCAACAGTCATTCTTGCAGGTTGTTAATGCCGTCTTTACTCTAGCCTTGGTTATTGGAACAGTGCTTTACCTTAACCTTCAATTGGGAGCTATAGTTGTCATCACTATTCCGATTACATTCTTTGGTGCCCGCTACATCATGAGTAAGTCTCAGCCCTACTTTAAACAACAGGCTGATGCCCTAGGTACTCTTAATGGTTTTGTTCAAGAAAATCTGACTGGCTTCAATGTGCTTAAGCTATTTGGCCGTGAGGATAGATCTTTGGATGATTTTAAAGAAATCACAGAAGACCTTCAGAAGGTAGGTTTTAAGGCTAATTTCATTTCAGGACTCATGATGCCGGTTCTTAATGGTTTATCTGACTTGACCTATCTAATTGTCGCTGTTTTGGGTGGTTTGCAAGTCTTGGCTGGTCGCCTGACGATTGGTAATATGCAGGCCTTTGTTCAGTACGTTTGGCAGATTAACCAACCTATTCAGAACTTGACTCAGTTGGCTGGACAATTGCAAAGTGCTAAATCTTCTTTGGACCGTATTTTCCAACTGATGGATGAACCAGACGAGGCTCAATGATGCTACTGAAGTGCTTGACGGAGACTTTGACTGGCCAAGTTAGCTTTAAGCATGTGGACTTCCAGTATGTGGCTGATAAACCTTTGATTCGTGACTTTAATCTTGAGGTTAATCCTGGTGAAATGGTGGCCATTGTCGGTCCTACCGGTGCTCGGAAAATCAACGATTATCAACCTACTCATGCGTTTCTATGATGTGACTGCCGGGTCTATTTCGGTTGATGGTCATGATATCCGTAACCTGTCTCGTCAGGATTATCGTAAGCAGTTTGGTATGGTGCTTCAGGATGCTTGGCTTTTTGAAGGAACTATCAAGGAAAATCTTCGCTTTGGTAATCTTGATGCGACTGACGAAGAAATTGTTGAAGCTGCTAAGGCTGCCAATGTGGACCACTTTATCCGTACCCTACCTGGTGGTTACAACATGGAAATGAACCAGGAATCAAGTAACATCTCACTAGGACAAAAGCAACTTTTGACTATTGCGCGTGCGCTTTTGGCTGATCCTAAAATCTTGATTTTGGACGAGGCAACCTCATCGGTTGATACCCGTCTGGAACTCTTGATTCAAAAAGCTATGAAGACTCTTATGCAAGGTCGAACAAGCTTTGTCATTGCCCACCGTCTGTCAACTATCCAAGAAGCAGACAAAATTTTGGTTCTTAAAGATGGTCAAATCATCGAACAAGGGAACCATGAATCCCTCCTTGCAGATAAAGGCTTCTATTACGACTTGTATAATAGCCAGTTTGCGGAGAAATAAATAGAAAATCCATCAGTTCATAACTGGTGGATTTTTTCTGAATGTGGAGATTAATAAAAGAGACTTCTCCTATAGAGGCAAGTCTCAAAATCAATATTTATTTCTCAGCACGTCGTGTGACGAACATGGCATCTCCGAAGCTGAAGAAGCGGTAGCGTTCTTGGACGGCGTGTTTATAGGCATCAAGAACGAATTCACGACCAGCAAAGGCTGAAACCAACATGACCAAGGTTGATTTTGGCAGGTGGAAGTTGGTTGAAAAGGCATCTACGACTGTGAATTGGTAACCTGGTTTGATAAAGATATTGGTCCAGCCGGAGTCAGCTTGAAGTTGACCATCGTATTTATTGCCGATAGTTTCCAGTGTTCGGATAGAGGTTGTTCCCACAGCAATGATGCGTCCCTCCAGCAGCTTTGACACTATTGAGTGTATCGGCAGCGTCTTGGCTGAGGGTGTAAAATTCTGAGTGCATCTCATGCTCGTCGACATTATCGACAGAAACAGGTCGGAAGGTTCCCAGTCCAACGTGAAGGGTGAGGTAGACCAATTTTACGCCTTTTGCTTCAATCTTTTGAAGTAACTCAGGAGTGAAATGGAGGCCAGCAGTTGGAGCAGCGGCAGAGCCATTTTCCTTAGCATAGACTGTTTGGTAACGGTCGCGGTCTTCCAATTTTTCATGGATATAAGGTGGCAATGGCATCTCACCCAAGCTTTCCAAAACCTCAAGGAAGATACCGTCGTAGCTAAATTCTACGATACGGCCACCGTGATCCAGTTCCTCAGTAACAGTTGCGGTCAAGCGTCCATCACCAAAACTGACTTTAGCACCTACTTTAAGGCGTTTGGCTGGCTTGGCCAAAACTTCCCATTGATCGCCTTGGGTATTTTTCAAAAGGAGAAATTCCACATGGCCGTGGGTATCAGGCTTTTCACCATAGAGACGGGCAGGAAGTACGCGCGTATTGTTCATGACCAAGGCATCGCCAGGGTTAAGCTGGTCGATGATGTGGTCGAAGTGGGTATCAGTCATTTCCTTGGTTACAGGATCAATGACCAAGAGTTTAGAGGCGTCACGTTGTTCCAATGGAGTTTGGGCAATCAGTTCCTCTGGTAGTTCAAAATCAAAATCGTTTGTATTCATTTGTTTCCTCGTTTAAAAATTTTCAGCCTTTTTATTATAGCACGATATAGGATGACAGTCATTAAAGGAGTTGAGTGAAAGCGCTTGACAAAAAGGTTAAAAAAAGAGATAATAAAGAAAAATGGTATATACCAATATCGAGGTGAATAGAATGAAAAAGATTTTAGTTAAGAATCAAGTTGAGGGAGGCAAAGTTGCCTTTGACCTTCTTAAAGAGAGCCTTGCAGCGGGTGCTCAAACCTTGGGCTTGGCGACAGGTAGTTCACCTATTGCTCTTTACCAAGAGATGGTTGAAAGCGACGTAGATTTTTCGGAGCTTTACAGCGTCAATTTGGATGAGTACGTGGGACTAGCACCAGACCATGAGCAGAGCTATCATGCCTTTATGAAGGCCCAACTCTTTGATGCCAAGCCATTTAAGGAGAGTTTCTTGCCTGACGGTATGGCTGAAGATTTGGAGCAGGCGGCTAAGGATTACGATGACGTCTTGGCACACCATGCTATTGACCTGCAAATCCTAGGAATCGGAAGTAATGGGCATATTGGCTTAATGAGCCAGGTACACCTTTTGATAGTCAAACTCATGTGGTCGACTTGACTGACAGCACCATTGAAGCCAATAGCCGTTTCTTTGCCAGTCTTGACCAAGTCCCTACAAAGGCTATTTCGATGGGGATTGCTTCCATTATGGCTGCCAAGAAGATTATCTTGTTTGCCTATGGTGACAAGAAAGCAGACGCCATTTTCAAGATGGTCAAGGGGCCAGTGACAGAGGAAGTGCCAGCCAGTGTCTTGCAAAATCATCCAGACGTAACTCTTATTCTGGATGAGGCAGCCGCTGCGAAATTGTAATACTATCTTTTGAAAAACAATCTTAGGAAACTCAGGTTGAGGCATTTGGCACTCAGCCTTTTTCTTTTGTGAAAAGTCACTTCCAAGCAAATCAATTGCCTAGCTCTCTTTGATAGCGCTATAATAGTTAAGTTGACTTTGACTATCAAACAACAGATATAGATATTTCATATAGAAAGAGGATATACAATGGCAAAACCTATTCGAGTATTGCTTTATTATAAATACCTTCCTATCGAAAACGCTGAGCAATTTGCGGCAGACCACTTGGCTTTCTGTAAGTCAATCGGTTTGAAAGGACGTATCTTGGTTGCTGACGAGGGAATCAATGGAACGGTTTCTGGTGACTATGAAACCACTCAAAAATACATGGACTACGTTCACAGTCTTCCAGGGATGGAGGACCTCTGGTTCAAGATTGATGAGGAAGAGGAGCAAGCCTTCAAGAAGATGTTTGTTCGCTACAAGAAGGAAATCGTTCACCTTGGTTTAGAGGACGATAACTTTGACAGCGACATCAATCCACTTGAAACAACGGGTGCCTACTTGTCACCAAAAGAGTTTAAAGACGCCCTTTTAGATGAGGACACTGTTGTCCTCGATACACGTAACGACTATGAGTATGACCTTGGTCACTTCCGTGGAGCCATTCGTCCAGACATTCGTAACTTCCGTGAATTGCCACAATGGGTCCGTGACCATAAAGAAGAGTTCATGGACAAGCGCGTGGTTGTGTACTGTACTGGTGGTGTCCGCTGTGAGAAATTCTCAGGTTGGATGGTCCGTGAAGGATACAAAGATGTTGGTCAATTGCACGGTGGTATCGCGACTTACGGAAAAGATCCAGAGGTTCAAGGGGAGCTTTGGGATGGTAAGATGTATGTCTTTGACGAGCGTATTGCCGTTGACATCAACCATGTAGATCCTGTCGTTGTCGGTAAGGATTGGTTCGATGGTACGCCTTGCGAACGCTATGTCAACTGCGGTAACCCATTCTGTAACCGTCGTATCCTTGCTTCAGAGGAAAATGAAGACAAGTACCTCCGTGGCTGCTCACACGAATGCCGTGTTCACCCACGTAACCGTTATGTCTCTGAAAATGGTTTGAGCCAAGAAGAGGTTGTCGAACGCCTTGCAGCAATTGGTGAAAGCTTAGATGTAACACCTGCCTAAGTTTAAATAGTGAAGAAGCTGAGAGAAATCTCGGCTTTTTGTTTTGCAATTTATTTCTAAAATAATGACAGATATATATTGCAAATAGAAATATATAGTGTATAATAAAGATGAAAACAGATGGTGAACCTAGTCAATTTCGACGATAATATCAGATATGATGAAAAGGAGGGGTCATGTGGCAAAGAATTTACGCTTAAAAGCAGCTCGAGCAGAGCATGATATGACCCAAGGTGACTTGGCTGAAGCGGTAGGAGCAACAAGACAAACCATAGGCTTGATTGAAGCTGGAAAGTACAATCCCAGTCTGGCCCTATGTATTGCGATTTGCAAAACACTGGACAGGACCTTGGATCAACTGTTTTGGGAGATTTAGGAAGGAAGTAAAGATGATGAAACTTAAACTGATTAATAATAAGGTTACGGATGAACGTGAAAAAGCTCTAAATAATAAAGTTGGTGCCGAATGTTTTTACATAATGATTGCAGGGACGCTTGCGTGCTTGGTCTATAGTTCCTTCTTTAACAATGGTGTCATCACTTCTAATTACTTGGCCTTTCCATTGTTGATAGCATGGATTTGGTCTATTTATAGATCTGAACGACTTAGTGTTAACACATTTGGGGGTTCTGGAATGACAGTCTTAGGTTGTTTACTGGTGACTGGGCTTATCACCCTTATGATAATGTCAGCTAACTATCAGTTCAACCACAATGTCTATCATAATAATCCCTTGGACCCTAGATATCTCATGGCTTGGCCACTTACTTATATCATATATGCTCCCTTTGTCTTTGGTGAATTGGGCTCTCACAGTACTGGGAAGATATGAGAAAAGACGTCTTGAAAAACAGCTGGACGATTTGGAGAATGAAGAATAAATAGTGATAGAATCAGACCGTTCTTTTTGGTCTGATTTTTTTGTGTTATAATGGGTCCTAAAACTAAGGAGGTCACGTATGCTACTAACTGAATTTGATGATAATAGACAAGCGATTATCAATCCCGAGGACTTACATGAGCCTCTTGAGGTTTTTCCTAAAATAGCTGTATCCTGCTTCTCTCGTATGACCTTTCAACGTATGCTTGATATGTTTCCCCATGAACTTATCTATGAAACGTCCATAGCGAATGTGGCTATTCCGATATATAAGCTTGTTATTGATGAGAAGGAGTTGGCTCTTTTTAATGCACCTGTAGGAGCCTCTGCCTGTGTAGCTATTTTAGAGGATATTTTTGCCTTGGGAGCTGAAAAACTTGTGCTCTTTGGGACTTGTGGGGTGCTTGATGAAGATATTAAAGAGACTTCTATTATTATCCCTAGTCATGCTCTTAGAGATGAAGGGACGAGTTTTCACTATGTGGAAGCTAGCGATGAGATTGCGGTAAATGTGGGTGTTTTAGATCGTTTTCGTTCCTACCTCAATGAGCGTCAGATTTCTCATAAGGAAGGCAAGGTCTGGACAACTGATGGTATTTACCGTGAGACGAGTGCTAAACTCAAAGTTCGAAAGGCAGCAGGAGCCATCTGTGTGGATATGGAATGTTCAGCAGTGGCAGCTTTAGCAGCTTATAGAGGCTTTGAGCTCTGCCATTTCTTCTACGCGGCAGACCACCTCTCTGAAGAAAAATGGGATATCCGAACCTTATCTAGTCATGAGGATTTAGATGAAAAAGATAAGGTGGCTTTATTAGCCTTGGAGTTTGCGTGTGACTGGAGTAAACCTTAAAAATTCTACTTTTCAAACTTCTTATTTGTAATCATTCTAAATAACTGCTATAATACTTTTTAGAATCATTCTAAATAAGGAGCGAATAAATTGGAAGATAAGAATTTTGCAGAACGTTTAAATATTTTGAGAGCTGGTGTTTTGGGTGCCAATGATGGCATCATTTCCATTGCGGGAGTGGTTATTGGTGTGGCCAGTGCGACATCTAACATTTGGTTTATCTTGATTTCTGCCTTGTCAGCCATTTTTGCCGGTGCTTTTTCAATGGCAGGTGGTGAATATGTCAGTGTGTCAACTCAAAAAGATACTGAAGAAGCTGCTATCGCTAAGGAACAAGCCCTCTTGGACCGCTCTCCTGAGGCGGCTAGAGAGAGTTTGTATCAAACCTTCCTCAGTCAGGGGGATTGCGAAACAGCAGCTGAAGTTAAGGTTAATCAGGCCTTCAATAAGAATCCGATTAAGGTCTTAGTTGAGGAAAAATATGGGGTGGATTTGGATGAAATTACTAATCCATGGCATGCTGCTGTCTCTAGTTTCCTGGCTTTTTCAGTTGGTTCCTTGCCACCAGCCCTAGCTATTATGCTTTTTCCAGAGCCCTACCGTATTCCTGTTACAGTGGTCGTGGTTGCCCTTACCTTGCTCTTGACTGGTTATATCAGTGCCAAGCTTGGAAAAGCACCTGTTAAACAAGCGATGTTGCGTAACTTGACAGTAGGACTCTTGACCATGCTTGTGACTTTCTTGGTCGGGCATATCTTCCATGTGAATGTGTAAGTCTTAATAATGTGATAAGTCTATCTTTTAAGGTAGACTTTTTGTTTTATCCAGAGTTCTTTTGATACCTTTCTTATGTCCTCCTTTTTTAGTCTGCTAGACCAGGCTTATCCGTGGTACAATAAGGTTATGCGTTTAGACAAATTATTAGGACAGGCAGGCTATGGTTCCCGCAATCAGGTCAAGAAGCTCATTCGTAGCCGTCAAGTTTATGTAGATGGTATCTTGGCGGATCGAGATAATCTTAATGTGGATGCTAGTCTTCAAACCATCACGGTTTCTGGTAAGGAACTGGAGCATACGCCAGAAGTTTACTATCTCATGAATAAGCCAGCAGGTGTAGTGTCAGCTCGAAAGGACAAGGAACACCAGACAGTCATTGATTTGATTAAGCCTGAAGATCAGCGAGACGGTCTCTATCCTGTGGGCCGATTGGATAGAGATACGGAGGGTTTGGTGCTGATTACCAACAATGGCCCTCTGGGCTTTGCCATGCTTCACCCCCGCTATCATGTGGCTAAGACTTATTATGTTGAGGTCAATGATGTTCTTGGGCCTGATGCACCTGCATTTTTGAGTCAGGGGTTGTCTTTGAGGATGGTACTGTTTGTAAATCTGCTCAGCTAGAAATTCTAAGTTCTGCGAGGGACAAGAGTAGTGCTCATATCACGATTTCGGAAGGTAAGTTTCATCAAGTGAAAAAGATGTTCTTGGCTTATGGGGTCAAGGTGACCTATCTTAAGCGGATTTCTTTTGGAGCGTTTAAGCTTGATGAAGGGCTAGCGGTAGGTTCCTATCGAGCATTAACGGAAGCGGAAAAAGTGATTTTGCGTACTTATTTGGGCTAGTCATTTCTTCTTATTAAGGTATGATAGGAACTTTCAATCTCCTGATAGGTCTACCCTATCACTAGGCTTTATACTGTAAGGCCCATAAGGACGGTCTTTTCTAGGGGTATAAGTAAAACTTATGACATTCTATAAGTTTTTTTAATTTTTCAAGCCTTGTTTCTGGTGGTATGATGATATCAATTCGATTGAGAACTTAAGCAAGTTAGGAGCAATGAGCAGGTCTAATCAGAGAGGGAGGTTCATTATGACAGAAGCATTTTATGATCGTTTAGCAAAGACACGTCATCAGATTCACCAACATCCAGAGGTTTCTGAGGAGGAGCATGAGACGACAGTCTTTTTGAAAGGTTATTTGAAAAATCTAGGTATTGAGCCTTTAAATTATCCCTTGAAGACGGGACTCGTCGCTGAGATTGGGTCAGGTTATCCGGTTATTGCTTTGCGTGCTGATATTGATGCCCTACCGATTAAGGAAAAGACAGGACTTCCTTATGCCAGCGACAATGGAGCTATGCATGCTTGTGGGCATGACTTTCACCAGACCTCCCTTCTTGGAGCTGCTCAGATTTTAAAAGAAAGAGAAGCAGAGCTTAAGGGGACTGTTCGCCTGATTTTCCAACCGGCTGAGGAAAATTTTCAAGGGGCTTATCAAGTCATTGAAGCGGGTGGTATTGAGGATGTCTCAGCCATCATCGGCTATCACAATAATCCTCACTTGAAACCTGGTCAGATTGGTCTTCGTTCAGGTGCTATCATGGCTGGTGTGGAGCAGTTTAGGGTTGATGTTAAGGGTGTTTCCTCCCATGCAGCCCGTCCAGACTTGGGTGTGGATACGGTCTTGGTCACTACGACCATCATTAACAATTTACAGCAAATTGTGGCTCGTACGGTATCGCCCTTTGACTCAGCTGTATTGTCAGTCACTCATATCGAAGTTGGAAATACCTGGAATGTTCTTCCAGCAACGGGCTTTTTCGAAGGAACGATTCGTACCTTTGAGCCTAAGGTTCGTGAAGATGTTATCGCACGTTTTGAAAAGGTCGTTCAGGCGACAGCAGACCAGTTCGGTGCTCAAGTTGACATTACTTGGGGCAATTCACCTTACGTAACCTACAATGACCATACGCTCACACCTCTCATCTTTGAAAATTCTAAGGCCTTTGCGGAAGTGATTGAAACCTTGCCATCAACAGGGGGCGAAGATTTTGCAGCTTATCAAAAGGAAATACCAGGAGTTTTTGCTTTTATTGGCTCTAATGGTGAAGAAAATGCACCAGACTGGCACCATGATGATTTCCTTGTGAAAGACGAGGCCTTGCCAGTAGCTGTTAATTACTATGTGGAAAACGCACTTTTCCTACTTGACTATTTTAAGGAGGAAGGCAAATGACCATTCCCTTAATTGGAATCACCAGTAATGAAAAGCCCGTCGAAGAAGGAAGTCCCATCATCCATCTGTCTGTGAGTACATTATTTGCGGATGGAGTTAAGAGGGCGGGAGGACTTCCATTCTACATCCCCATCAGCAATCCGGATTTTGCGCGTGAGTATGTCAAGCGTATTGATAAGCTTATTCTAACTGGTGGCCAAAATGTTGATCCAAGCTATTACGGTGAGGAAAAAACGGTAGATAGTAAGGATTACTTTTTGTCTCGAGATATTTGGGAAGTGGCTCTAGTCAAGGAAGCACTTGCTCAAGGTAAGCCAGTTTTAGGTATTTGTCGGGGGCTACAGCTTTACAATGCCGTGACAGGAGGTAGTCTCAACCAGGACATTAACGGTCATGCGGATAAGCCACCCTTTGAACTTTCACACAAGATTGTGACTGAAAATGGAAGCCAGTTGCAAGAGATTTATGGAAGTGAGCAGGTGGTCAATTCTGTTCACCGTCAGAGTTTGAAAAAACTAGCTCCTCATTTGAAGGTTACGGCTAGGAGTTTAGAGGATGAGGTTATCGAGGGAGTTGAGAGCTTTACTGATGCCCCATTTATAGGTGTTCAGTGGCATCCTGAGTTTCTCTTGGGACATAAGCAATTAGCAGACCAAGGACTCTTTGATTATTTTGTTAAGAGTTTTACATAAGGTTTTAGGACTTTAAATTGGTACCATTTTTGATATTGAAAAGGAGGACGTGCTTAAGGATAAATAATAATCTTTTGATCATTTTAGTTTACACTTAAGAACCCAGCCACTTGGTTGGGTTCTTTGTCGTATTTTAGAAGCAAGATTTCAGGACTTAAAAAGGGCTGAGAATTTTTCACTTGCTATTTTTGAGCTTTTTAGATAAAATGAAAGCGTTATCATTTCAAAAAAATAGATAGGGAGTGGTCAAGTCATCTTTATGATGGTTGACCTTATAACTTCCTAATAAGGAGAAACGTATGCTAATTGGTATTCCAAAAGAAATCAAAAATAACGAGAACCGTGTGGCTCTAACGCCTGCTGGTGTGCAAAGTCTTGTAGCTAAAGGTCATGAAGTTCTCATTGAAACCAATGCAGGTCTGGGCTCTGGCTTTACGGATGCAGACTACGAAAAACAAGGTGCAAAAATTGTGGCGACTGCTGCAGAAGCATGGGCAGCCAAGCTCGTAGTTAAAGTTAAGGAACCACTTGCTGCTGAATATGGCTTCCTTCGTGAAGATCTTATACTCTTTACCTACTTGCATATGGCAGCAGCACCTGAATTGGCAGATGCTATGGTCAATGCTAAGACAACTGGCGTTGCCTACGAAACAGTGCGTAGCCAAGAAGGCCACCTACCACTTTTGGTTCCAATGAGTGAAGTTGCAGGTCGTATGGCTGTTCAAATCGGTGCGCATTTCTTGACTAAACAAGAGGGTGGCTCTGGTGTTCTCCTAGGTGGTGTACCGGGTGTTCCTAAAGGTAAAGTAACGATTATCGGGGGTGGTGTCGTAGGGACACACGCAGCCCGTATCGCTCTTGGACTTGGAGCTCAAGTGACTATCCTTGATATCAGTGCCAAACGTTTGTCTGTCCTTGAAGAGGTCTTTGGTAGCCAAATTCAAACGCTCATGTCAAATCCATTCAACATCGAGGCAAGTGTTCGTGATGCTGACGTGGTTATCGGTGCAGTCCTTATTCCTGGGGCAAAAGCACCAAAACTCGTTACTGACGATATGGTTAGACAAATGCGTCCAGGTTCAGTTATTGTGGATGTGGCTGTTGACCAAGGTGGGGTTGTTGAAACTGCGGACCGCGTGACCACTCACGATGAGCCCGTTTATGAAACACACGGTGTCCTTCACTATGCCGTTGCCAATATCCCTGGAGCTGTGGCACGTACATCAACCATTGCCCTTACCAATGTCACTTTGCCTTATATCGAAGCCCTTGCAGGAAAAGGATTCAGAAAGGCAATTAACGACGACGAAGGCCTTCGTCAAGGGGTTACAACCTACCAAGGTCGTATTACTAGCAGACCAGTTGCAGAGGGCCTAAACAGAGATTATACAGCCATTGATGAATTGGCATAAACAGAGTAGAGTAAATATCATAAACAAAGAGGAGTTATACCATGATGTGGTTGACTCCTTTTTTGCATTTGAGGTGTAAAGCAATATTTTTCACATCATTAATGACAGTGCTTTCATGGTATAATTATGATATCAAATTGACTTCATGTTATAGAAAAGTTTATGAAAAGAATGGATATATAATGGACAAAAAAGAATTACTCAAAAACACAATTCTGTCTCTTGATAATGATAGTTTTTTTGAATTAAAAACTTATTTTTTTAAAGATTTTTTCGGATTTTATTTTCTTGATGATTCTGAAGTTACTCAGGGTATTTTTGCTGAAAAACTTTATGATTACTTTGAGAAAGTAGAGTTAAACAACAACAAGGATTTTCCTAATCTACTACAAAAATATATGCAATCTCTAGATGATAAAGTTTCAAAATATATAGAAAAGAGTCCTAGGAAAAAGAATACTGAGACCAAAGATATCCCTAGAGCAAGAAAATATTATAATAAAATAATTGAGTACAAAAAACAAAATGATATCGATTATAATAGACTGCGAGATTATTCACGAATTATGTTTTGTCTCTATGTTGAGATAATCAATCGAAATGATATTATCACCAATTTTGATTATTCAGTTTCTAGCTTGAAATCTAGTAAGCTAATTCAGTCAATGAAAAAATCTGAGACACCTAAAAATAATGTTACAAAAAATATTCTAGAGAAAAAGAATGTATTTTTTGGTCAAAATAGAGGATTTTCATATGAAATGTGTAACCGTATCATAGCGATAATAGTTTTATTCGAAATTATTAGTCATAATGTAGATGGAGAATAATACTATGGTAGGTACTATAAATATAGAAACAATTGAGCAATTACAACCTTTCCTAAATAATGATAATATTATGGAAATTGTAATACGTGGCAGAAATAGTAAGTTCAAGGCATTTCAAAAGGTTGTATTAAATGGGGTTGAACATAGTGAAGCTAAAAAGACTGCGGAAAAGATTATCAATTTAGTTGCTCAGAACAATAATATGCTTCAGAATAACTTACAATTAATTAAGAGTGTTGCTAAATTACAAAATCTTAGTTTGATTCTTAATGGCTTAACATTAGCTACCACTGCTGCTGGATTTGCTATTCTGTATGAGAAACTTGACAGAATAAGTGTTGATATTACAAAGCAATTTAATCAACTTCAAGATACATTGAAACAGGGTAATAACGTTAATACAAATTTTGAATTTGGTAAGGTACTTTCAGAATACACGGATATGCTTGATTGTAGAAAAAGACAAAAGCCTTATTCTGAAGACAAAATGAGAGTTTTGGTTGATAATATATATAATGTTTTAAACCTTCTGTATGATAGTTTTAAAAAAGATATAGTTACAGATAAGCAAGAAACTATCCTTTCAATTTTTTCACTTTTATCAATGTTTACAACGTCAATTAAGTATTTTGATGAACTTTATTATCTTAATAATAGGGAAATCTTATCCGAAGGTGATGCATGGCATTCGTCTCACTCTAAATGGATGAGCATTTATAGTAATCTATTGTTACCTGAGTTTATAGAGAGGCTTCAGGATTATGCTTTTTTTGAAGTAGGTTTTTATACTCTAGGTGTAGATATTTATTGTCACGAATTATTTAATCAAGTTATTTGTCAAAAACAAGAAATTGAAGACAACCAAGAGTAAATTATGGCAATTAAGGACAGTACTATTCTAAATAATCTTCGAGAGTTTAATATTAACGAATTAAAACAGGATCTGGAAAATGCCCTAGAGGAAGCTTTTGAAGATAATCAAACAGCGGAGGCGTCGAGAGTGTATAATGAAATACAAAAGCAAATTGAATTATTATAACTAGGATTTCACTTATGAATATTGATATCAAAAATGCGGTAAACAATCTTCTGATAGCTTGTGATAGCATCAAGAAACATTCCTTTGGAGATGCCAGTATAAAATTTATAGATGAATTGGTTGTCGTGGACATATTAACGTTTATAGATTATATTTCACAAGATGAATCTAAAGATAGGATTTCATTCTTCAAGTTGATGTATCTCGAAACAAAATACAATCACCTTTTCCCAAAAGCATGTAATGATGAATTACCTGAATCTTTTAAAATTTTATCTTTGATAGATATGAAAGTGTTCAGTGATAAGGAATTTTTTCTATCCTCCTTGTATGTGACAGTCATTACTGAAATTGGAAAATATTATATTTCAAACAGTTTAGATAAAAATCATATTGATAAGAATAAATTTCTTAAATATTTGGCAATTGTAAACGATTATAAAGAAGAAGCTATAATCCTAAAAAAACAAGAAAAGTTGGATGCTTCAACAAATCAAAATTGTATAGAGAGTGCTGATGAAACTACAGCATACATTTCTTCAACTAGGGATTGGTCTGAGGAGATCGAATCAGAGCAATCATTAGAAGACCTTCAAAGAGAACTCGACTCTTTGATTGGACTTAAGAGTGTTAAAAAAGAAATTTCGTCTTTGATAAACTTATTGAAAATCAATAATATTCGAAAAGAAAGAGGATTAACTACACCTAAGACTTCTAATCATCTTGTCTTCCTAGGAAATCCAGGAACAGGGAAAACAACAGTAGCAAGATTAATTGCTAAAATTTATAAACAATTGGGTGTGTTAGAAAAAGGTCAACTTATTGAGGTTGATCGTTCTGGTCTAGTCGCAGGCTATGTTGGACAAACTGCCATTAAAACTCAAGAAAAAATCAATGAAGCTATGGGCGGGGTACTGTTTATCGATGAAGCTTATTCCTTAGCAAAGGGTGAAACTGATTTTGGTCAAGAAGCTATTGATACTCTTCTAAAAGCAATGGAAGATAATAGAGATGATTTTGTTGTTATTGTTGCAGGTTATACTAAGCAAATGGAAGCATTTTTATTATCAAATCCTGGACTAAAATCTAGATTTAATAAGAGTATTTTATTTGAGGATTATACCGAAAAGGAATTATTAGACATCTTTAACTTATTTTGTCATAAATATGGTTTATGGTTATCAGAGGATGCAACTAGCTATTTAAAGGTGTTTTTAAGCACTATATGTTCTAAAAAAACAGAGAATTTTGCTAATGCTCGAGAGATAAGAAACTTATTTGAGCGTAGTATTGTTAATCAGGCTAATAGATTGGGAGATTTGGCAACAATTAGCAATGATGAATTAGGAGAAATAGTTTCTTCAGATCTTGATATTAGTTAAACAATAATCATAAATTATAAATATTATTATTTACACCATCTGAAATTTATTAATGTTGATTAATACCATAATGATTTCTATGATTCGGAAGTTTTAAGAGTATATAGAATTTCTTTGCCATTAGGAGGTTTTATCGTGTCCAACCATATTCGTGTAATCACAGCAATTGTCTTTTCTCAGCTTGTCGTTCTTTATTTTGGTTTTCGTATGGATGTCTCTTTGACCGAACTGCTAACTACAGTAGCTGTGGCATTCCTGATAGAGATTATTTATCATGTGAAGCTTGTTCGTAAGATAGGAGCCAATGTTTCTTTTGAAACTTTCTGGAAAAACTGTGACCAACTTTTTAGAAAAAATGCTGTGCTGTTGGCTATTTTACTTTGTGACCTGCTTATTTTTAAAGGTGGGGATTTCATGGCCTTCATTCTTTGGCAAGTTACCTTTGTTGTCTTGGTAAGTATTATCATCATGGCATCAAATAATGCACCGGACGCATGATAATACTTAAAACTAGCAATGAAAGAGTGTAGATAATGTTTAGTATTCACAGAAATCATTTGTCAGACCAGGGCGTTGACTATGTCACTTTTGGTCGAGGAGATAAGGTTCTCGTTATCATTACGGGATTAAGTTTGCAAGGCTTAAGTGATATGTCTGACCTTGCCATTTACTCACTATTTTATCGATTTGCTAAGGACTATAAGGTCTATATTTTTGATAGGAGAGACCCTATCGAAGAAGGCATTTCTATTGAGGATATGGCAGATGACCTCTATAGGTCCTTGGAAAAATTGCATATTGCTAACGCCTCTATCATAGGCATATCACAGGGAGGTATGATTGCTCAGATATTTGCTATCAAATATCCTCAAAAGGTGACTAGTCTGGTGTTAGCTCTGACACTCTCACAAAATAATGCTATTAGTAGAGAAACCATCGAAGGCTGGATTGAGATGGCAGAAATGGGCGATATGGCTAAACTCAATAAGGATTCAATGTGTAAAACATTCTCGTCTCCTATTTTAAAGAAGACATATTTGATTAACAGATTATTTTTGAGGTCTGTAAGTAAGGAGAAGCGAGAACGATTTGTCCGTTTAGCCAAGTCTATACTTGAGTTTGATTGCCATAAGTCCCTTGATAAAATTACCTGCCCGACTCTTGTCTTGGGAGCTAAAAAGGATTTGGTTTTGGGAGTGGATGGTGCAAGGGAGCTTGCCAATGGCATTCCAAAGGCTTCATACCATGAATTTGAGAAACTAGGACATGCGGCCTTTATTGAAAGTAGGCAATTTAATAAAATCATATTAGAATTTCTGCAAGAAAACACATAGGTAGTGGACTTAGAGAAATCTATTAAAATAGAATGAGAAAGGGGTTACAGTAGAACTTGTAGCCTCTTTTTATTTCCGGTTCAATTGTGTGCAGTCTGAAAAATTAAATGATAGAATGGCGGTAGATAGGAGGATACAGAAATGTTAAACTATGATTTGATTGTTATCGGTTTCGGTAAAGCCGGTAAAACTCTGGCTGCTAAGATGAATGCAGCTGGTAAGAAAGTTGCTGTCATCGAACGCAGTAAGGCGATGTATGGTGGTACTTGCATTAATATTGCTTGTATCCCAACTAAGACTATGATTGTTGCGGCTGAGAAGGGTTGGTCATTTGACGACACCATGAAGGAACGTGGTGCAGTGACTAGTCGTCTTAATGCTAAGAATTATAAAATGTTGGCAGACAATGGCGTTGATGTCATTGATGCAGAGGCACATTTTGTGTCAAATAAGGTTATTGAAGTAGTGGCTGGTAATGACCGCCAAGAGCTAACAGCTGAGACTATTGTCATCAACACAGGTGCTGTGTCTAATGTTTTGCCTATTCCTGGCTTGACAACAACTAAGCATGTCTATGATTCAACTGGTATTCAAACCCTTGAAGCCTTGCCAAAACGTTTGGGTGTCTTAGGTGGTGGTAATATTGGCCTTGAATTTGCTGGCCTTTATAACCGTTTGGGAAGCCAAGTAACTGTTTTGGATGCAGCGACTAGCTTCTTGCCACGTGTAGAGCCATCTATTGCTAAGTTGGCTAAGGAATACATGGAAGAGGATGGCATTGTCTTTGAGCAAGGTGTTAAAACTTCTGAAGTTAAGAATGATGGCGATGAAGTTGTCGTTGTTACTGACAAAGGCGAGTTCCGTTTTGATGCGCTCCTCTATGCGACAGGACGCAAGCCTAATATCGAACCTCTTCACTTGGAAAATACTGATATTGCCTTGACTGAACGTGGTGGTATACAGGTCAATAAGCATTTGGAAACAAGTGTCCCTGGTGTCTTTGCAGTGGGTGATGTTAATGGTGGCCTTCAATTTACCTACATCTCATTAGACGATTTCCGTATTGTCTTTAATTACCTAACTGGTGATGGCAGCTATAACCTTGAAACACGTGGAGCTGTTCCGACTGCTATGTTCCTCAACCCACCTTTGGCTCAAGTTGGTCTTACTGAAGACCAAGCCAGAGCAGCAGGTGGACCGGTTGCTGTCAAGGAACTTCCAGTTGCTGGTATGCCTCGTGGCCATGTTAACGGTGATTTGCGTGGTGCCTTCAAAGCTGTGGTAAATCCTGAAACTAAGGAAATCTTGGGTGTGACCCTCTTTGGTCAAGAATCACATGAAATTATCAATCTAATTACCCTAGCAATGAATCATCACATTCCATACACAGATTTGGCTAAACAAATCTTTACTCACCCAACTATGGCTGAGAACCTAAACGATTTGTTTGCGATTTAAAATGAAAGAGCCGAGAGGCTCTTTTTTGGAAACATATCTCTAATGCAAAGCGACACTCTAGGTTAGATGTCGCTTTTTTTACGCTTTGATGATAAGATAGAAGTGACATAGGAAAATTCCTTAGCTTGGTGTTCTCTGTCTTCTTCAGATGCTGGATAGACCTTGAACCACCACTAGAAACTGTATGAAAAACATAGAAAGACACTGACATACCAATCGGTCTGTAAGTGTGTGTAATTTATGACTAAGAAAGTAGGAGTGGGCAAGGCCCACAGTAAGATTATTTTGATGGGGGAGCACTCGGTTGTTTATGGCCATCCTGCCCTTGCTCTCCCTCTTAAGGATATTGAGGTTGTCTGTCAGATTCAGGCGGCTGAGACTCCTTTAACACTTAAGGCTCAAGATCCCTTGACGACGGCTATTTTTTCAGCTCTTAACTATCTGAAAATCAAGAATCAGCCTATCAGTTATGATATTTCGTCTAGTGTCCCTGAAAAGCGTGGCATGGGGTCGTCGGCAGCAGTAGCTATTGCGGCTATTCGAGCGGTATTCGATTATTTCGACCAAGAGCTCAGCCAGGAGACCTTGGAAATGCTGGTTCATCAGGCAGAGACCATTGCTCATAGTAAGCCTAGTGGTCTAGATGCTAAGACCTGCTTGAGTGACCAAGCCATTAGCTTTACGCGAAACATTGGTTTCAAGGAAATCGAGGTCAATTTAGGTGCCTATCTGGTCATTGCTGATACGGGCATCCATGGAAATACCCGTGAGGCCGTGGAAAGTAGAGGCCATTGGTTTAGATGCCTTATCAGACCTAAACCGACTGGGCGAATTAAGTCAGCAAGCTGAAGGAGCCCTCAAAGCCAAGAATCAAAAGCTTCTTGGTCAGCTCATGTCTCAAGCCCATAATCACCTTAAATCTTTAGGGGTATCTTGTGACTTGTCGGACCTTCTAGTAGCAACTGCTCTGGAGCATGGTGCACTGGGTGCCAAGATGTCAGGCGGTGGACTGGGTGGTTGCATTATTGCCCTAACAAGTACCGAGGATCAAGCCCAAACGATTGTTAAAAAACTTCAAGAAAAAGGAGCCGTAAACACGTGGATAGAAAGCCTGTAAGCGTCAAATCGTACGCAAATATTGCTATAGTCAAATACTGGGGTAAGGCGGATGCGGAGCGTATGATTCCTTCAACCAGCAGCATTTCACTGACTTTGGAGAATATGTATACGGAAACCAAGTTGTCTTTTCTGCCTGAGGATGCGACTGGAGATGTCATGTATATCGATGACGAGCTCCAAGAGGAAAAAGAAACAATCAAGGCCAGCAAGGTTTTAGATCTCTTCCGTACAAATCCTAACCAACATGTCAAGATTGAAACTTGGAACAACATGCCGACAGCTGCAGGTTTATCATCAAGTTCCTCAGGTCTTTCTGCCCTAGTTAAGGCGGCTAACGAACTCTTCCAAGTCGGAAAAACGCAGTCTGAATTAGCTCAAATTGCCAAGTTTGCTTCAGGCTCATCATCACGTTCTTTCTTTGGACCATTGGCAGCTTGGGATAAGGATAGTGGTGATGTTTACCAAGTGGAAACAGACCTCAAATTGGCTATGATTATGCTGGTTTTGACAGACCAAAAGAAACCCGTATCAAGTCGTGATGGTATGAAATTGTGTACCGAAACATCGACCTCCTTTCCTGAGTGGATTAAACAGTCCGAGCAGGATTACGAGGATATGTTAGGCTACCTAAAGACTAATGATTTCCAAGCGGTGGGTGAGCTCACTGAAGCCAATGCCCTTCGTATGCACCAAACTACAAGTACGGCCAACCCTCCATTTTCATATCTGACGGATGCTTCCTATCAGGCTATGGACAAGGTTAAGGCCCTTCGTGCTTCTGGTGAGCAATGTTATTTCACAATGGATGCAGGACCAAATGTTAAGGTGCTTTGTCTGGAAGAAGACCTGGACCGCCTAGCAGACCATTTCCGTAAGGACTATGATGTCATTGTTTCACGCACCAAGGAGTTGCCAGATGCCTAAGCAGTCGGTCAGTCGAGCCAGGGTAAACTGGTGGAAAACTCTACATTGCTGGAGAATATTCAGTTCTAACACCTGGACAGACAGCCCTAATCCAGTTTATCCCTATCTTTATGTCAGCAGAGGTCAAGGAAGCACCAAGCACACAGCTATCTTCTGATATGTTTGACTATAGTGTTAACCGTGAGCCAGACGCAAATTATGCCCTCATTCAAGAGGCCTTGAATACTTTTGAAGCCTATTGTGGTGAGAATTTGCCCGCTCTGGACCTTTCCATCACAGGAAAATTAGAGCGAGATGGGGTTAAGTTTGGTATTGGCTCATCTGGTTCAGTTGTGGTATTGAGTCTCAAGGCCTTGGCAGCGGCTCTGCAGAAAGACTTGTCCGAAGACATTCTCTTTAAATTAGCTAGTTACACCCTCCTCAAACAAGGTGACAATGGTTCTATGGGAGATTTAGCCTGTATTGTATACGAGGATTTGGTTTCCTATCGCTCTTTTGACCGTGCAAATAGCAAAGCTTATAAACCAAATGACTCTATCAGAACTTTTGGAATTAGACTGGGGCTATCGTATCAGACCAGTAGTACCAGCTCTCAAAGCTCATTTTTTGGTGGGCTGGACCAAGCAAGCTGCTATCTCCAAAGACATGGTTAAGATGGCCAAATCTCGTATATCAAGCAAGTATCTAAGTGAAACTGAAGTAGCTGTTCAAGCTGCCATCAAGGCTCTGGAAACAGGAGATAAGAACTTGCTTAAGAGCAGCCTTCAAACTGTCAGTGATCAGTTGGAATCACTGAGTCCAGATATTTATGTGGACAAGCTGAAAAAACTCAAAGAAGCTGAACAAGGGCTTGATGCCATTGCTAAGTCCTCTGGAGCTGGAGGTGGCGACTGTGGTATCGCCTTTGTCTTTGACCAAGCTAGCCGAGATGCTCTAGTTGAGCGTTGGCAACAGGAAGGTATAGAGCTTTTGTATGAGGTTTAAAGGTCAGCCTAGTAGATATTATCACGCAAGAAAGTAAAGAAATAACCTATGACAAATCGTAAAGACGATCACATCCGTTATGCCCTCAAGTACCAGTCGCCCTATAATAGTTTTGACGATATGGAACTTATCCACAAGTCTCTACCAACTTATGATTTAGACCAAATTGACTTGTCCACACATTTTGCGGGACGAGATTGGGACTTTCCTTTTTATATCAATGCCATGACAGGTGGTTCCATCAAAGGTGGTGCAGTCAATCGAAAATTATCCGAGGTGGCCAGTCGAACAGGTACTCTCATGGTGACGGGTTCCTACAGTGCTGCTCTAAAGGGAGAAGCACCAGAATCCTTTGACTATCGTCAGGAGTTTCCAGACTTAGACCTTGCGACCAATATCGGTGTGGATAAGTCTGTGGACCTGGGGATTAAGACGGTGGAAGCTATGGCTCCAGTCTTTTTACAGCTCCATGTCAATCTTATGCAGGAGCTCCTCATGCCTGAGGGAGAGCGTATTTTCCACACTTGGAAGGAAAATGTGGCGGCTTATGCACAGAAAATAGACTGCCCCCTTGTACTCAAGGAGGTCGGCTTTGGTATGGATGCGGAGACCATTCGTTACGCCATGTCTCAAGGCATCAAGACTGTGGATATCTCAGGTCGTGGTGGGACTAGCTTCGCCTATATTGAAAATAGCCGAGGCGGCAACCGTGATTACCTCAATGACTGGGGACAAAGCACCGTTCAGACCCTCTTGCAAGCCCAAGATCTTCGTGAGGATGTGGAAATCTAGCCTCAGGTGGCGTGCGAAACCCACTCGATATGGTCAAATGTCTGGTCCTAGGAGCAAAAGGCGTTGGCCTCTCACGAACTGTCCTTGAATTGGTGGAACGTTACCCTGTGGATAAGGTTGTGGCTATTGTCAATGGCTGGAAGGACGACCTTCGTCTCATCATGTGTGCTCTTGATTGTCGGACTATTGATGAGCTCAAATCTGTAGATTACATCTTACATGGTAAGCTACAAGGGACATATATCAAGCAAGGAAAGTAGGAAAGAGCCAAGTGCTCTTTTTTTCTTTTTCTTATTATGTTAAAATATTGTAATGTAAAACATCGTGTTTTTTCAGCCAATGCACGCTTGTTTTCAGGAAAATATGTGGAACGATAGGTTTTAGGTTAAAGAAATATTAAAGGAGTAACTATGTCTCAGCAGGTTATTAAAGCGGACAATTTAGGTAAAAGCTTTGGGTCTTTTAAGGCCATAAGTTCCCTCACTTTCGAGGTCAACAAGGGAGAAATTTTAGGTTTCCTTGGGCCATCTGGATCTGGTAAAACGACTACGATTAACATTCTCACAGGTCAATTGACACCAGACCAAGGGCAATCATCAATTCTAGGTAAGTCCTCTACCAATCTGAATGAGGAAGACCTTACCAATATCGGTCTAATTACGGAAAATAGTGGCTATTATGAAAAGTTGAGCCTTTATGACAATCTCCTCTTTTTTGCAAAGCTCTATGATGTTCCACAAGGGGACCTTGATGATTTGATGAAGCGTGTAGGTCTCTTTGACAGACGTAAGACCTTGGCTGAAAAGTTATCAACAGGGATGAAGCAACGTATGTTACTCGTCCGTGCCATTATTAACAAGCCTCAAGTTCTCTTTCTGGATGAACCAACTTCAGGCTTGGATCCGTCAACTTCTCAGTCTATTCATGAACTTATTAAGGAGTTGCAAGCAGAAGGGACAACCATTTTCCTAACGACCCATGACATGCACGAGGCGACTATCCTCTGTGACAAGATTGTCCTTCTTAATAAGGGACAAATTGTGGAAGCGGGGACTCCAAGTGATCTGATTCAAAAGTACAATACAGCTAAACGTGTCAAAATTACCTATCAATCTGGTGAGGAGAACTACCTATCGTTTTCAGAGTTGGGACAGGTCAGCCAGATTGATGATATTCTAACCATCCATTCTTGTGAACCAACCTTGGAAGATGTCTTTATCCAACTAACAGGAGGTAAGCTCAATGCGTAAGCAGTTAAAATCACTTATGTGGATCAGACGCCGAATCATCTTATCTAACAAAAGTCTTTTGCTTCAAGTCTTGCTACCATTTGGCTTTCCCTGTCTATACAAAAAGCTCTATGAGGTACAAGGAACATTAAATACGGAGACAAAGTTCAATATTCTAGCGACTTGTTTGTCTATGGCTCTTTACCTTGGTGTAGGAAATATAATTAGTACCATTGTGTCTGAAGAAAGAGAGAGAAAAACACTCTTCGAACTCTTCTTATGAGTGGTATTAAGGTAAAAAGTTACTTTATTTCGACCCTCATTTTCCCATTCGCCATTAGTCTTGCTTCAGCTCTTTTGATTCCTAACATTCTAGAGATTGATTTGGGTAAACAGTCAGATACTTATTACCTTATTGTTTTATTAACTGCGGTAGCTGTCATGCTTATTTATCTATTTATTGGTCTGGTATGTAAGTCTCGGGTTTCTGCACAGGTTGCTGGTATGCTAGTGATGATGGTTAGCTTTTTCATTCCCATGCTTTCAGGCATGAGTGATACCTTTGATACTGTTATAAAATATAGTCACATGGGGCTTTATACAAATGCACTCAGTGATTTTGACCACTTTAAGTGGCAGGACCAAAAAGCTAGTTTAATAGCTCTAATTATCTGGATTCTTGTCTTTGCATTGCTTGTCTTCGTGCAGGCTAAGAGAATACGAAAGATTTCTTAATTCGTCTATTGATAAGATAAGTTCCTGTTTTGACTACGACGTCCGCCCTCACTTAAGGGAAGTCTCAAAAAAGATTATTTTACAAAAAAGAGCAGTAGCTCTTTTTATTATCCAATCAAGCAAAAAGTCAACTTTTCCCCTTGACAAGTCACTGACTTAGGAGTAATATTTTCAGTGAAATACGGTAGGTGAGGCTACCACAAGGATACGGATGACTACCGCAAAGCAGTGGAGACACTACTCGTTGGTCAACAGTCCTGATCGCCAAGGTCAAGACTAAGCTCATTTCATTGCCTTGCGGAGCTAAAGCTTGAACGGTCCATTTTTTGACAGAATCTATTAAAAAATCCACCTCGAGTTTATAGAGTCTTACCTGTATATGGGTAGGACTCTTTTCTTTTGTCCGAGGTCCGCCCACCATTAATAAATTGAAAGGAGAAACCTATGAGACTAATCGACGATCACCCCGAACCGCACCTAACCAGTCAATCGCTGATTAGTGTCTTAGGGACTCCGTAAGTGATTGGCTCCTGATTAAATAAGGAGATTCCAATGTCAACAAATAAAGAAAGACTTATTGCTGCTCTTCAAGAGCCACTTGAAACAACCCTTACTCGTTACGAGACTCATTTGGATGGCTTGAAGAGTGACCAAGTAGAAGAAAACCGTGACCTTTATGGGGAAAATGTCATAACCAAGGGACAGGAAGATTCTATCATCAAAAAGATTTATGAATCTATCATCAATCCCTTTACTGTTATCCTCTTAGTCATCGCTTTGGTTTCCTTTATCACCAATGTCTGGCTTGCTAAACCAGGTGAAGAAGACCCAACGACTTCTATCATTATTGTCACTCTAGTTTTGATATCTGGTGGTATCCGTTTTATTCAAGAACTTCGTAGTGACAAGGCTGCTAGCAATTTGTCTCGCATGATTGTCAATACAGCAACAGTACTTCGAGATGGCAGTGAGCAAGAAATCCCAATCGATGAAATTGTGGTTGGAGATGTGGTCAAACTGAGTGCGGGAGATATGATTCCGGCGGATGTGGTCTTGCTAGACTCTCGTGATTTCTTTGTTCAACAGTCTGGCTTGACAGGTGAGAGCGATGCAGTGGAAAAGGCTTGTTTGGCTAAGGCGGATGGTCAAAATCTAGAGAGTTTACTTGAGAGTGAGAGCCTTGCTTTCATGGGAACTAATGTTATCTCTGGCCGTGCAACAGCCTTGGTTTTAGTTGTTGGTGATGACACCATGATGGGAGCTATCGAGCAGACCATCAATACTTATGACGAACCAACTTCATTTGAACGTGAGATGAACTCCATTTCTTGGCTCTTGATTCGACTCATGTTGGTCATGGTTCCTGTTGTTTTTGTGATTAACGGTTTAACAGATGGGGACTGGCTTGAAGCCGGCGTCTTTGCCCTTAGTGTGGGAGTCGGTTTGACCCCAGAAATGTTGCCGATGATTATCACAGCTAGTCTTGCCAAGGGTTCTATTATTATGGCCAAGGAAAAGGTGGTCATCAAAAACTTAATGCTATTCAAGACCTAGGGGCTATCGACATTCTTTGTACGGATAAGACAGGAACACTGACTCAGGATGAAATCGTTCTTGAGTACCCTCTTGATATCCATGGAGACCTTGACCTATCAGTGCTTCGGAGAGCCTATCTTAACTCTTATTTCCAAACTGGCTTGAAAAATCTTATGGACCGGGCCATTATTAGCCGAACAGAAAGAGAAGCTAAGAAACACGAGATCGTTCGTGACCTTGACCAAACCTTCCACAAGATTGATGAACTCCCTTTTGATTTTGAACGCCGTCGCATGAGTGTCATTGTTAAAGACAATGATGGTTTTGTCAGCATGGTGACAAAAGGTGCCCTTGAAGAAATGCTCTCTGTTTCTAACTATGTGGAATACAAGGGTGACATTATCCCATTGACCGACGATGTTCGTGAGGAAGTTCTCGCGGAAGTCGCACAGTTGAATGAACAAGGTCTGCGCGTTCTCGGTGTCAGCTACAAATCAGAGCTTAATGAAAATGATGTCTTTAGTGTTGAAGATGAAAGTGACATGATTTTGACGGGATATCTTGCCTTTCTTGACCCACCAAAACCATCAGCAGCACCTGCTATCAAGGCTTTGGCAGAGTATGGTGTGACCACAAAGATTTTGACTGGAGACAATGATAAGGTGACACAGGCTGTCTGTGAAAAAGTTGGTCTAGATGTGACGCACATCCTACTTGGAAGTGATATTGATACCATGTCAGATCAAGATTTGGCTAAGGCTGTGGAAACGACAACAGTTTTTGCTAAGTTATCCCCAGACCAAAAGGCTCGAATTATCCTAAGCCTTAAGGAAAATGGCCACAAGGTAGGTTATATGGGTGATGGTATCAACGATGCCCCATCAATGAAGGTGTCAGATGTGGGTATCTCTGTGGATACAGCTGTTGATATTGCCAAAGAAACTGCAGATGTTATCTTGCTTGATAAGGATCTAATGGTCTTGGAAAAAGGTCTTGTTGAAGGACGTAAAGTCTATGCCAATATGACCAAGTATATCAAGATGACCGTTTCTTCAAATTTCGGTAATATCTTTTCTCTCCTCTTTGCCAGCATCTTCTTACCATTCCTACCAATGGCACCTGTGCATTTGATTGTCCTTAATCTTGTCTATGATATTTCTTGTATCGCTCTTCCATTTGACAATGTGGACAAGGAATTTCTTAAAGAGCCACATATCTGGGAAGCCAAATCTATCATGCGTTTTATGGCTTGGTTTGGACCTATTTCGTCTGTATTTGATATTTTGACTTACATCTTGCTCTACTTCATCATTGTGCCAATGATTTTGGGGCATGGCTATGTTCATGGTTCACCAGAAGTAGCAGCCTTTATCATCATTTTCCAAACAGGTTGGTTTATCGAATCTATGTGGTCTCAAACCATGGTTATCCACATGTTACGTTCACCAAAACTACCATTTATTCAAAGCCACCCAGCACTATCTGTTGTTGTGACAACCCTATTTGCTGCTGTCTTTGTAACCTCCCTTCCATACAGTCCTTTGGCTAGTCTCTTAAAACTTAGCCATCTAAATGGTCTCTATTTCATTCTCTTGTTTGTTATAATCGTTTTGTATATGCTTAGTGTTACCTTTGTGAAGCATATCTACATTAAGAAATACAAAGAATGGTTGTAGGATAACTATCCTTAGAAAAAAAGAGCGTCAGCTCTTTTTTCATTACCTTTCATTCTGCCAAAACCTTTTCATTTATGGTATAATAGGGCGATTATAGATAATCAGAGGCCCTAAAAAACGTCAGTTATGAGGACATGTTTTCTAAGAAATGAGAGACCATGTTTTCAAGGCCCCTTTCTTTCATAGGCTATCCCAGTGGGAGGTGGAGGCTCTGAGATTTGGGGCTCAAGGCTAAGACCGCCACGAAGGAAACCATCACAAAAAAATCTTAAGAAGGAAAAAGAAAATGAGTAATTACGCAATTATCCTTGCTGCGGGTAAAGGAACTCGCATGAAATCAGATCTTCCAAAAGTATTGCACAAGGTTTCGGGCATCACTATGCTTGAGCATGTCTTCCGTGCAGTTTCAGCCATTGATCCAGCTAAAAACGTTACTGTTATTGGTCACAAGGCTGAACTTGTTCGTGAGGTTTTGGATGGTCAATCTGCCTTCACTATGCAAACTGAGCAGTTGGGGACTGGTCACGCAGTAATGATGGCTGAAGATGAGTTGGCTGGACTTGAAGGTCAAACGCTTGTTATTGCTGGTGACACGCCTTTGATTACTGGTGAAAGTCTTAAAAACCTTATTGATTTCCACGTTAATCACAAAAATGTTGCCACTATCTTGACTGCAACTGCGGACAATCCATTTGGTTATGGTCGTATCATCCGTAACGAAAATGGTGAAGTGACTAAGATTGTTGAGCAAAAAGATGCCAACGAATTCGAACAACAAGTCAAAGAAATCAATACAGGGACTTACGTTTTTGACAATAAACGCCTCTTTGAAGCACTAAAAAACATCAACACTAATAACGCTCAAGGGGAATACTATTTGACTGATGTCATTTCTATTTTCCGTGAGAATGGTGAAAAAGTAGGTGCCTTCACACTTCGTGACTTTGAAGAAAGTCTTGGAGTTAATGACCGTGTTGCCCTAGCTACAGCAGAAGATGTTATGCGCCGTCGTATCAACAAAGCTCACATGGTCAATGGTGTTACTTTCCAAAATCCAAACGCTACTTATATCGACGTGGATGTGGAAATTGAGCCAGATGTTGTCATTGAAGCTAATGTGACACTTAAAGGACAAACTAAGATTGGTGCAGAGTCAGTGCTTACTAATGGTACTTATATTGTTGATTCAACTATCGGTGCCAAAACTGTTATCACTAACTCTATGATTGAGCACTCAGTGGTTGAAGAAGGTGTTACCGTTGGTCCATTTGCCCATGTTCGTCCAGATTCAACCCTCAAAAAAGAGGTTCATATCGGTAATTTCGTTGAGGTTAAGGGGTCTACTATCGGTGAAAATACCAAAGCTGGTCACTTGACCTACATTGGTAATGCGGAAGTTGGTTCTGACGTTAACTTTGGTGCCGGAACAATTACTGTAAACTATGATGGACAACACAAGTTCAAGACACAAATTGCCAACAATGTCTTTATCGGAAGCAATTCAACCTTGATTGCACCGCTTGAAATTGGGGCTAACGCCCTCACAGCGGCTGGTTCAACCATCACAGATGATGTGCCAGCTGACAGCGTAGCCATTGGACGTGGCCGTCAGGTCAATAAAGAAGGCTATGCCATTAAGAAACCTCACCACCCAAGCCAACAAAAGTAGGCTTAAGGCTATCTGAGCTAGATTCTCTTGTAGAGTAGGGGTAGCTTAGAATGAGGTCAGAAGTAAAAGGAGTCAATTCATGGATTTTGAAGAAAAAACACTCAAACGTGAGTCAAAATTTAAGGGACATATTTTTGAAGTTGCAGTAGACGAAGTCCTCTTACCAGACGGTAAGACAGCTGGTCGTGAACTCATCTTCCACAAGGGAGCAGTAGCTGTTTTAGCGGTTACCCCAGAAGGGAAAATCATTATCGTCAAACAATACCGTAAGGCTATTGAGGCGGTTTCTTACGAGATTCCTGCAGGTAAACTGGAAGTCGGTGAAGCTGGCGATGAAATGGCTGCAGCAGCGCGTGAACTTGAAGAGGAGACTCAATACAAGGGTGATCTGGAATTGATTTATGAATTTTACACAGCCATTGGCTTTTGTAATGAGAGAATCAAACTCTATGTAGCGACCAACCTTAAACCTGTGGAAAATCCACGTCCACTTGATGATGATGAGTTCCTTGAACTCTATGAATTGACCTATGAGGAGTGTATGGAACTTGTGGCTTCAGGGGCTATTCAGGATGCCAAAACCATCATTGCACTCCAATACTATGCACTTCATTTCGGAGGAAAATAAGCAATGGGAAAACCACTTTTGACCGACGATATCATTGAGCAGGCCAAGCGTGGGGAAATCGATTTAGAGGAACATCCTTATTATGAGGACTATGATCAAGAGTTCTACGATGAGGATTATGAGGCTGATTACCAGCCTTCTGCCTACAAGAGCCGTCGAATTGAGAATGCTAAACGCAATCAATTTCAACACAAGCTTAATCGCATCCTCTTTTGGGTTGTGGTCCTCTTGATTCTTCTCTTCATTGCTGTCTTTTATTTCTAAAAAGTCTATGAGTCAGATAGCCCTAGCTACTGATTCAGGAAAGATTACAAGCTGAAAAGGAACTATATGAAAATCGGAATTATCGCTGCCATGGAGCAGGAGTTAGTGCTTCTAGTGGAGCAATTGGAAAATAAGGTTGAAGAAACTGTTCTTGGCAATACCTACTACACAGGACGCTTAGGCAAACACGACGTCGTTTTGGTGCAATCAGGTGTTGGTAAGGTTATGTCAGCCATGTCTGTGGCTGTCTTGGCAGACCATTTTGGTGTTGATGCCCTCATTAACACTGGTTCTGCAGGAGCAGTAGCACCTGGACTTAAAATTGGAGATGTGGTTGTGGCTTCAAAATTAGCCTATCACGATGTTGATTTGACAGCCTTGGCTATGATTATGGGCAAATGTCTATGCAGCCACTCTACTTTGAAAGTGACTCTACCTTCGTAGAGACTTTCGAGAAGGTCTTGGCTCAGGCTTCCATTGATTCTAAGATTGGGCTAATCGCTACGGGTGATAGCTTCATTGCGGGTCAAGACAAGATTGATGCTATTAAGGGGCATTTTCCAGAAGTCTTGGCTGTAGAGATGGAGGGAGCAGCTATTGCTCAAGCCGCACACAGTGTTAAAAAGCCTTTCATCGTTGTACGTGCCATGAGTGATACAGCGGCTCATGATGCTAACATTACCTTTGATGAATTCATTATTCAGGCGGGGAAACAATCAGCTGCTATTCTAGTAGAGTTTCTCAAAGAGCTTGACTAAAATACTTTAAATGAGTGTTTATGCTCATTTTCCTAATTAACTTAAATAAGACTGCTATTCATTTAAGAATGGCAGTTTTTTTCTGCTTTTAGATAAGATAATCTTCTCATTTTTCTAAGAGAAAATCTGAATTTTAGCATTTTTCAGACGGAACTTGAATTAAAATTATGGCAATAAAATGAGAAATAAAAACAATATTAAAAGAGAGGTCCCGAAAGAAAGACTATAATATAAGGGTTTACAAAATTCACTATCTATTGATATCTTAGAAAGCTTTACAAAACATCCAAATAGGTAAATAATTTTCTTGCAAAATTCTGAAAATAGTGTATAATCCAAAATGAAAAGGGTTACAAAAATGTTAAGATTTGTAATAATGGGAGGATAGAATCATGAATAACCGATTCGGTGATTCGAGGCAACGTTTCTCCATTCGTAAGTTTACGGTGGGCGTTGCATCGGTCTTACTTTCGTTTGCAGTTTTTGGTGTGAGTACCGCCAAAGCAGAGCAAGCTGAGGAGCCTAAAGGGCAACCAGCGACGAGTGTACTTGAGGAAGCTAGCGAGTCTGATGGTGGGGGCCAAAGGACAAGCACTAGTGTCTCAAGTCATGAAGCGACAGTTGAACCTACCGTTCATGCAGAAAGTATCAGTGCTATTTCAGTGACTGCTGTTACTAGTGAAGCTGCGGTTCAAGAGCAAACGGTTGCAAGCTCTGAACAAACGAGTACATCACAAGATAAGACTAGTGAGGGGCTCAGTGAGACACCTGTAGCCGTTAATGAGACACGTGAAGCTAGTGCTCTTGCAGAAGCAAAGAATAGTAGCACAACGTCTTTTGATAATTTTGGACTTAAGATTACCAACTCGACCAATCCCGTCTCAGCGGATGTCAAGGTGACAAAGATAGGAACTGAAATCCATATTCAAAATCCTGATGTGGAAATGGAATTTCCAAATGGTAATAATAAGTACGCGACTAACAAGGTTGTTTATCACAATATTCCTTTTCCTGATGATATAGCTATTAATTCAGGTGATAAGGTCATTCTCACTATACCAAGTGCATTACAGTTTAGGACGGGTTATAGTGTTAATGTTTACAATCCTAATAACGAAGTTGTAGGGATTGCTCAGGTTGATCCCAAGACAAACAAAATTGAAACCACATTTAATCGTTATTTTGAAGATTATCCTATCGGGAAATTTATGAATTTAGAGTTAGATACTCTCTTTTCAGAGGATTTTGAAGGTGGGGAACATTTACACCTTGATTTTGATGGCCATATTATAGATGTTACAGTTGGGAAAGCTAATCCTATCCCAGAAGATGAAATTATTTCTAAGTGGGGTAGTCAAGATAAGAATGATCCTACTTTGATTAATTGGGGGATGCGTGTTAATTATGCTAGGCGTGTTTTAAATAACCTTCAATTGATTGATACCTGGTCTGATAACCAAAAATTTGTGGATGGATCTCTACAGCTTCGCTATATTGATTCAGCAGATCCTTGGATTGACAAGGGATCTGCTATGGAGTTAATCAAGAGTTTTTCTCACGACGATACTAAATTCGAACTTAATCTTAATCAGCTAGATCGTATGGTTTATATTTGGTATCAAACACGATTAGGAAAGCTAACATCTAATCAGAATAATACTACGAATAAAGTTAACCTATACACGAATGCTGAGACAAAAAATTATGATTATGAAGTACGTTTAGTTGGAGGTCGTGGAAATGCAGGTGGTGAACAACAAACGTATTTCAATCTTGAGTTTGAGAAGGACTTGGCAGGCAGAAACCTCAAGGACAAAGAATTTACCTTCAAATTGGTTGATGTGACTGATAGTGCCAATCCTGTTGACTTAGGGGAAACCACTAATGATGCCAAGGGTAAATCGTTTTTTCAGATCTCTCACTCAGTAAGCCAGGCATCTATCGTTATCGTGTGACAGAGGTTGCAGGTAATGACGAAGATGTGGTCTATGACAAACTAGAAGCCAATATCACCATTCAGGTTGTTCGTGAAACTGTGGACAATCAAGTTAAATTGGTTGCCAAAGTTGTCTATCCAGAAGACATTGTCTTTAATAATAAATTGGTCACCCCAGCTAAGGCTAAAATCGCATTCGGTAAGGAATTGACCAAGGTCGGTGTTAAACAAGGACTTAAAGCTGATGAATTCCAATTTGTCCTCAAAGACCGCTTTGGAAATGTGGTTGAGACTGTAGGAAATACAGCTGACGGTCAGGTTGCCTTTAGTGAGTTGACTTTCAATAAGGTAGGTACTTTACAACTACACCGTTGAAGAGCTTGCAGGTAAGGATGACTCAATTGTCTATGATACGATGAAGGCAGCCGTTTCTATCACGGTAACACGTGATGGTGATGCTCTTGTTTCAAGCGTTGTTAATCCAAAAGATACTATCTTTAACAACAAGTTTGTGACTCCTGCTAAAGCCGCTATTCAGTTCAGTAAGGAATTGACTAAGGCAGGTGTAAACCAAACTTTGACTGCTAATGAGTTCCAATTTGTTCTCAAAGATAGTGCCGGTCATATTGTCGAAACAGTTGGTAATACAGCTGATGGTCGTGTTGCGTTTAGTGAACTTCACTTTGATAAGGCAGGAACTTACACTTATACTGTTGAAGAAGTTAAGGGAACTAACGAAGATATCATCTATGATGGTATGAAAGCGACTGTCTGGATTACAGTGACACGAGATGGTGATGCTTTGGTATCAACAGTTGCTAATCCAAAGACACTGTTTTCAATAACTATGTTAAAGACGTGCAACCAGCTAAGGCTAAATTCGAATTGACCAAGGTTCTTACAGGTCGTAACCTCAAAGGTGGTGAGTTTAGTTTCGTCCTCAAGGACGACAAGGGTAATGTTATCCAAACAGTGACCAATAATGCACAAGGAAATATTAGTTTTGGAAATATTGTCTACGACAAACCAGGTGTTTACTACTACACTGTTGAAGAAGTCAAGGGCAATGAAGCTGACGTGGTTTATGATAACATGGTGGCTAAATTCCAGGTGACCGTTACTAAGACTGTAGGTGAAAAGGAAAATCTACTTGTAGCAGCCGTTCTCCTTCCTTTGGATACAGAATTTAACAATAGTTACATTTCTCCAAAACCTCCTACACCGCCAACACCACCGACACCACCAAGTGTCCCACCTAAACCACCAGTGGTTCCGCCAACACCACCAACTCCGCCTACTCCACCGGTGACTCCAAAACCAGCTAAGCCAGTTCAATCCTCTGAGAAATCAGGACCTCAACTTCCAGAGACTGGTCAAGCTAACGATACTGCCTTGCTTGCCCTTGGTGCGGTAGCAGAAGTGGCAGCAGTCATGGGTGTAGCATATAGCCATCGTCGCCGTAAAGACGTTTAAGATGATGACCTAAAAGATCGAGTATTCTCGATCTTTTTTAGTGTTTGGCTGTCCATCTCATTAAATGAGAAATCAAGATAAAGCCAACTGCAAGATGAAATTTCTACTAAATTAAGCTATAATGAAGAGTATGAAAGTTCTACTTTATCTTGAAGGAAAATCGGTTCTTGAAAAATCAGGAATCGGACGGGCTCTCCACCATCAGATGCATGCCTTGGACTTGGCGGGGATTCCCTATACAACGGACATCTTGGGTGATTATGATGTCGTTCATATTAATACTTATGGGCCACGCAGCTTGATGTTGTTGCATGCTGCAAAACGCCGTGGCAAGAAGGTCATCATGCATGGTCATTCGACACGTGAGGACTTTGAAAATTCATTCATCGGTTCTAACCTCTTGGCTCCACTTTTTGGGAAATATTTGGCCCACATGTATCAAAAGGCCGATTACGTGATTACACCGTCTGAGTATTCCAAAAAATTGATTCAGTCTTACGGAGTTACCACACCAATCATTGCTGTTTCAAATGGGATTGATTTGAAAAAATACGGCAAGGATCCACGTAAAGAAGAAGTTTTCCGAGACTACTTTGGTATCAAGGAAGGACAGCCAGTGGTGATTTGTGCGGGGCTTTATTTCCAACGCAAGGGAATTGAAGATTTCGTCAAGGTTGCCGAAAAGATGCCTCATGTTCGTTTCATTTGGTTAGGTAGTATCAGCAAATGGCTAATTCCTAAAAAGATTCGAGACATTGTTAATGGTAAGCATCCTGATAATGTCAGCTTCCCAGGTTATTTCAAGGGAGCCGTCTTCCAGGGAGCCATGAGTGGTGCTAATGCCTTCTTTTTCCCATCATACGAGGAAACTGAAGGAATCGTAGTGCTAGAAGCCTTTGCCAGTCACCAGCATGTGGTCTTGCGTGATATTCCTGTTTATGAAGGCTGGGTGGATGACAAATCAGCCTCATTCGGGCACAATGTGGACGAATTTGTAGTGGCCTTGCAAGATATTATCGATGGTAAAGTGGACAAACGAGAAGAAGGGTATAAGGTTGCAGAAAGTCGCTCGATTGATGATGTGGCTCAGAAACTTGTTGAAGCCTACAAAGAAGTATTGGAGATTTAAATGCGTATCGGATTGTTTACAGATACCTATTTTCCACAGGTATCAGGTGTTGCGACTAGTATTCGCACGCTGAAGACGCAGTTGGAAAAAATGGGACATACAGTCTTTATCTTTACCACGACTGATAGAGATGTTGACCGCTATGAAGACTGGCAGATTGTCCGTATTCCGAGTGTGCCTTTCTTTGCTTTTAAGGATCGCCGTGTAGCTTATCGTGGCTTTTCCAAGGCACTAGAGATTGCTAAACAATATAAGCTTGATATTATTCATACGCAGACAGAGTTTTCATTAGGTCTGCTAGGGATTGCCATTGCACGCGAACTTAGGATTCCTGTTGTGCATACCTACCATACTCAGTATGAAGACTATGTCCGCTATATTGCCAAAGGTATGGTTATCCGTCCAAGTATGGTTAAGTACATTGTTCGTGGCTTTATGAGCGATTTGGATGGAGTTATCTGTCCGAGTGAGATTGTTTATGATCTCTTGCTCAAGTATAAGGTTGCAGCTGAAAAACGTGTCATTCCAACGGGGATTGAACTTGAAAAGTTCCAACGTCCAGAGATTACTGAAGATGATGTGACGGACTTGAGAACTAAGCTTGGTATCGCCTCTGATGAGACTATGTTGTTGAGCCTTTCTCGTGTGTCCTATGAGAAAAACATCCAGGCTGTACTGGCTGCTCTCCCTTCTGTTTTGGAGGAAGACGACAAGGTGCGTTTGGTTGTGGCTGGTGACGGTCCTTACCTACCAGATCTTAAGTCTCAAGCCAAAAAACTTGGTATTCAGGACAAGGTGGTTTTCACTGGTATGATTGCGCCTAGTGAGACAGCACTTTATTATAAGGCTGCTGATTTCTTTATTTCGGCATCAACCAGTGAGACTCAAGGATTGACCTATCTGGAAGCCTTGGCTAGCGGTACTCCGATTATTGCTCATGGAAATCCTTATTTGGATAATGTGATTACAGACCAGATGTTTGGAACGCTTTATTATCATGATAATGATTTAGCCGGGGCCATTTTGGAAGCAGCCATTGCAACGCCAGAAAAAGACGAGACTAAGTGGGCCGATAAGCTTTATGAAATTTCTGCGGAAAACTTCGGAAAACGTGTCTATGAGTATTACCTGGACCTTACGATTTCTAAGGATTTCCACAATGATTTGAATGGTGAAGATAGTACCATGAAACGCTTGACGCGTATGGTAACTTATTTGCCAACTAAGGCTATTACCTTGCCTGTTAATGGCTCTGTTCGTATCCTCAAAGGATCAGCCAAACAGGTCAAGAAAATCAGAAATATCACGAAACTATTGGATTAGGAAAGCTACCAGATTTTTCTAGTCAGATAAAATCTTAGAATTGATTAATAAAAGAGATAATTAGCTTGAAAAATTACAGTTTCATGCTATAATAACGCATAGAGACATATCAGTCATGGGAAATCTTTCAGAGAGCGTGTGGTGCTGGAAATCACGCAGAGGACATGATTGGGACTACTCGATTAACTTTTTATGCAAACATAAAACGGTGGCTACGTTAGAGCCAATCAGAGGTGTAGGACAGACTCGTTTTTTGTCGTACATGAACTAAGGTGGAACCACGTTGCGACGTCCTTTTGAGGATGTCGCTTTTTTATATTTAAGATAGTAAAACGTTTCTGTTCCTGATTTCAAGAGCACCTCGATAATATTCATGCTAACAATAATAAAGGAGAATACGATGATTAACATTACTTTCCCAGATGGCGCTGTTCGTGAATTCGAATCTGGCGTTACAACTTTTGAAATTGCACAATCTATCAGCAACTCTTTGGCTAAGAAAGCTCTTGCTGGTAAATTTAACGGCAAATTGATTGACACAACTCGTGCTATCACTGAAGATGGAAGTATCGAAATCGTGACACCTGATCACGAAGATGCTCTTCCAATCTTGCGTCACTCAGCAGCTCACTTGTTTGCCCAAGCAGCTCGTCGCCTTTTCCCAGATATTCATTTGGGTGTTGGTCCAGCTATCGAAGATGGTTTCTACTACGATACTGACAATGAAGCTGGTCAAATTTCTAACGAAGACCTCTCTCGTATCGAAGAAGAAATGAAGAAAATCGTTAAGGAAAACTTCCCATCAATCCGTGAAGAAGTGACAAAAGACGAAGCGCGTGAAATCTTCAAACGATCCATATAAATTGGAATTGATTGAAGAACATTCAGAAGATGAAGGTGGTTTGACTATCTACCGTCAAGGTGAGTATGTTGACCTTTGCCGTGGCCCACACGTGCCATCAACTGGTCGTATCCAAGTCTTCCACCTTTTGAATGTTGCAGGTGCTTACTGGCGTGGAAATAGCGATAATGCTATGATGCAACGTATCTATGGTACAGCTTGGTTCGATAAAAAAGATCTCAAGGCTTACCTTAAACGTCTTGAAGAAGCTAAAGAACGTGACCACCGTAAACTTGGTAAAGAACTTGATTTGTTCATGATTTCTCAAGAGGTTGGTCAAGGTCTTCCATTCTGGTTGCCAAACGGTGCGACAATCCGTCGTGTCTTGGAACGCTACATCGTGGACAAGGAAGTAGCAGCAGGCTACCAACACGTATACACTCCACCAATTGCTCAGTTGAGCTATACAAAACTTCAGGTCACTGGGATCACTACCGTGAAGATATGTTCCCAACAATGGATATGGGAGATGGTGAAGCCTTTGTCCTTCGTCCAATGAACTGTCCTCACCACATCGAAGTTTACAAACACCATGTGCACTCTTACCGCGAATTGCCTATCCGTATCGCTGAAATTGGTATGATGCACCGTTATGAAAAATCTGGTGCCCTTACAGGACTTCAACGTGTGCGTGAAATGTCACTTAATGACGGTCATACTTTCGTAACACCTGAACAAATCAAAGATGAGTTCCAACGTACGCTTCAATTGATTATCGACGTTTACGAAGATTTCAACTTGACTGACTATCGTTTCCGTTTGTCATACCGTGACCCTAAAGATACTCACAAATACTTTGACAATGACGAAATGTGGGAAAATGCTCAAAGCATGTTGAAATCAGCCATGGATGATATGGAACTCGACTACTTTGAAGCAGAAGGTGAAGCTGCCTTCTACGGTCCAAAACTTGATATCCAAGTGAAGACTGCCCTTGGTAATGAAGAAACACTTTCTACTATCCAATTGGACTTCTTGCTTCCAGAACGCTTTGACCTTAAATACATCGGAGCTGATGGGGAAGAACACCGTCCAGTTATGATTCACCGTGGTGTTATCTCAACAATGGAACGCTTTACAGCTATCCTTATTGAAAACTATAAAGGAGCCTTCCCAACTTGGTTGGCACCTCAACAAGTGACTGTTATCCCAGTTTCAAATGAAGCCCACACAGATTACGCTTGGGAAGTTGCTAAACAACTTCGTGACCGTGGTATCCGTGTTGAAGTGGATGAACGTAACGAGAAAATGCAATACAAGATTCGTGCGTCTCAAACACAAAAAATCCCTTACCAATTGATTGTTGGTGATAAGGAAATGGAAGACGGAACTGTTAACGTTCGTCGTTATGGACAAAAACAAACACACACTGAAGCTGTGTCAGAATTTGTAGAAAATATCCTTGCTGATATTGCTCGCAAATCACGCCCAGATGCCGAATAAATCAGAAAGTCGGTTAGCTAAGCTAGCTGACTTTTTAGTAGGATAAACTATGCATGTTTTTAGGAAAAGACTTTTATTTCTGCTGGGAGCAGTTCTAGTCTTGTTACTGGCTAGCTTTACTTACCATAGATTGGCCTTGCAAAGAGAGAAGGTTTCTCTCAAACCTATGGGGCAAATGGTGTCTGTCAATGGCCATGACATGAGCATTTTTGTAAAGGGGGAGGGGGCACAAATTCTAGTTTTTCTATCTGGTGCTGGAACGGCCTCTCCCATTCTAGATTTTAAAGACTTGTATGATGGGCTTTCGAAGCAGTATAAGATAGTCGTTGTTGAAAGGGTTGGCTATGGTTACAGTGAGGACACATCTAAGTCCCGAGATGTTTATGAGGTTCTTTCAGAGACACGACAAGCCTAGCCAAGACCCATGTATCAGGTCCTTACATTATCCTTTCTCATTCCATGGCCTCCTTAGAGACACTTCTGTGGCAGGAAAAATACCCTAGTGAAGTGAAAGCTATCATTGGTTTAGATTGGGCACTACCAGAAAGTTACGCTCATTTAAAAATGCACCCTCAGATCTTACGTATGGCTCGTTGGGGAAGTCAATTAGGCCTATTAAGGTATTTACCGAGTCGCTTATATGTGCCTAATGACAATCTCAGTAGTAGTGACCGCCGCCTCTATCAACAGATAGCCTATCGTCAAATTTTGTCAAAGGCTATGTTAAATGAGAGCCTGTCTGTTAAGGAAAATGCGAAAAAGGTTACTTCTAGCCTTGATTCACAAATTCCAACCTTACTGATGGTCTCTAATGGTGAGGGTACTGGTTTTAGCCAGGAGGACTGGCGGCATTATGCGACTAGCTTTGCAAAGGACCAGAAAAATATTGAAGTGACTTTTTATGATTCTCCGCATTATCTTTATCACTATCAGACCAAAGAGGTGGCCGAGAAGATAGAGGAGTTCATCAAAGAGACGACTGATTAAATTTACGTATGTTATTGAGGAGAAATGTGATGCTCATTGGTTCAAAAGCCTTTCGAAACTTATGGAAGGACTGGCGAAGGGACTACCAACCATTGCAGGTGTTAAAGCTATTGCTAGCTTATATAGAGATGCCGGAGGATTTATCGGGAGAGCTTGAAGAAACCCAACACCTTTTATCTTATTTTGATCCTGACTTGGCACCACATGATTCCTTCTGGAAGGATGTCGTTAAATTGGTAGACCTGGCTTTTCCTGGTGATAGTTTGTCTAAGGATGTTTCTATAGAGCGACAAATCCATCAGCTACGTTACCTGATTTCTAGTCAACAGGTCCAGTATGTGCGGACGCATTATAAAAAGCCAGGGATGACAGATAAAGAAGCTTTGGCTGTCTACCTAAGATGGAAACCTTTCACCATGTTTGATCAGGGACGTTTGCACCAAAAGATTTCTATCTGTGATGGCAAGGCGGTTTATCCTGATGGGATTCCAAGTGTTAATTTGAAAATTCTTCTCTATAATCGGATTGAGTTTATTCTAGATAGTCAGGGAAACTTTCTCAATGAGGTCGATGCGGAGCAGGTGACCGAGAGTGGGGTGGTTAATGGTGCCAGTTTTAACTATGGTAATTTCAAACGCCACTGGCAACTGGATGTGGAGCCGGTCCAACCACATGACCCTGATTTTCGTAATCGAATGACTAGGGGCTTTCGTTCACCCAACAAATTGAAAAAACGTTGGGGACAGCAAGCGCCTGAACAGTTTGATAAATCTTTCTACAATCCAAAAGGCATCTATGCCCAGTCTCATAGGTCTTTGGCAAATGATGTCAAACGCCAAGCCAGACTTTTTCTCGCTCTGGTTTATGGCTTTAAACCGGATCAGACCAAGCAATCAAAGGAGGTTCATATGTCTAAACAACCACAAAACAATAAAGGAACAGCAGTTCTAGGCTCACTAGTCTTTATGGCCTTATACGCCCTAGGTATTTGGCACAATGCTGTCCGAGGAAATATTCCCTTTCTCATTCTTTGGAGTGTTTTACTCCTTGTTAATGTCAGCTATTTGATTTTCCGCTTGAGAAAATAAAAAAAGAAAGTGATACAGACCTAAATGGTAAGAAATTTAGGTCCGTATCACTTTTTTGTATATTCAATGATAACTTACCACTTGCTTTCTTCTGGGATAATAATCCAGCAAATGATGTAGAAAAGAAAGCCTGTTCCGAATAAGAAAATCGCTGCAGCCCAAATGAGGCGAATAATGACAGGGTCGATATCAAGATATTTAGCAATACCAGAACAAACACCAGCAATGATTTTGTTGTTTGGATCTCGTCTGAGTTCTTTTTTCATATGATTTACCTCCGTATGCCTTATTATACCATAACAACTTGCGGTCTGGTATTAGCTTAAGGAAGCATGAAGTAGACGATACCCAGATATTGAAGCGCTGAAGCCAGCATGATGAAGAGGTGCCAAATCATGTGGAAGTATGGTTTTTTCTTAGCATAGAAAGCTGCTCCAACCGTGTATGACAATCCTCCAGCAAGCATGAGTCCCCAAAAGGCTGGGCCTGTCTTAGTGACGATAGCTGGAATGATAAAGATAACCAACCATCCCATCATTAGATAGAGGAAGAGGGAGAATTTTTCATTGATTTTTTTAGCAAAGATTTTATAGAGAATACCAAAAATTGTTGTTCCCCATTGAAGGATGATGATGCTATAGCCTAGCCAACCGCCAACCAATGAGAGGGCAACAGGGGTGTAGCTTCCAGCAATGGCGATATAAATCATGCTGTGGTCAATAATTCTTAGAACCATCTTGTGGGGTGAGTTGTAATCCATAGCATGGTAGATGGCTGAGCTCAAAAACATGAGGAATAGGCTGATAACGAAAACAGACATTCCGACAGCAGCAGTCATGCCGTAGCCGTTGTTGGCATGAACAGCAGTAATTGGCAGTAAGACCAACATGGCCACAGCTCCGACGGCGTGAGTCACACTGTTTGCCACTTCCTCACCAAAGCTAAGTTTTTTACTGAGTTTGAGGTTGGGAGAAGTATTAAAAGTAGCAGTATTAGACATTATTTCCTCCTTCAAGGTCGTTCAAAAGTTGATGAGTAGCTCGGTAGCATTGTAGCGTCTGACAGGCTGAGAGTATGACTTGTGGAGCTTCTTGGGGAAACTGACCATTCATACAGGCTACAAAGTCATTGTAGTAGCTCTTTTGACTTTCAGCATCTGTTCGTAGGATTTCCAAGGTTTTAGCAATCTCAGAAATCTCAAAGACGGTCTTTAGACTAGTGATGACAATAAGTCTAGCTACCTGAGCGGCATTATATTTTTTCTTGATGGGTTTTGCGACATGGCCATGTTTGACATAATTATTGACCATAGAGGCGGTTAGCCCCTTGTCGTTTGGTCCCAAAGTGCTTTGGGTGACCTGATTGACATAGAGCAAAACCTGATCCAAATAGAGTTCGATCTCTGGTAATTCTTCCCAGAGAGGGTATTGTTGTGTTGTCAAATTATAAAAACCTCTTTATCTAGTTTTCATAACTAGATTATAACATTATAGAAATTCAAGTCAAGTCAGAACTTGGAAGATATGAAAAAGATGTTGAGATAAAATTTCCAACATCTTTATTTTTTATGTGATAAGGCAGAGTGATTTTTTATGCTTTTGAATCACTTCTTATGGGGTTCTGAGTTTCTCCAAAATTGCTTGTGCAGTTTCTTGGTTCATATGTTTGGCCTTGAGAAGTTCAGCCAAAACTTGAGGCATTTCTTCAGGACTAGCTCCGGCTAACAAGGCCAGAGATTTGGCTTGGAGTCTCATATGTCCTGCTTGAATTCCTGTTGAAGTCAGAGCTTTGAGAGCAGCCAGATTTTGTGCCAAACCAAGAGAGACGATGATACTGGCTAGAGTTTTGGCATCTGGATGATTAAGCAAGTCATGGGCGATAGAAGCACTGGGGTTAAGTCCGATAGAACCGCCACGGGTTGCGATTGGCATGGGGAGGGTTAATTCTCCAACAAGTTCCTTAGCTTCCTGATCATAAGTCCATGTGGACAGACCACGGTAGCTACCATCCTTGCTAGCAAAGGCATGACTACCGGCCTCAACTGCTCGCCAATCATTTCCGGTTGCGATAACTAGGGCATCGATACCATTGAAAATTCCCTTGTTATGGGTAGCTGCTCGGTAGGGGTCTACCTGAGCCAGTTGGCTGGCCATCTCCATTTTCTTGGCTAGGTCATGTGCCTCTTCCTTATTTCGACTGAGGAAGCGTGTGCTAAGACGACAAGTCGCTGTCACAAGACTCTCAGTGGCTAGATTTGAGAGAATAGCCATAAGGCTTTGACCTTCTGACAGGTTTTCTAATTCTGGCACCAGGGCTTCCATCATGGTGTTGACCATATTGGCTCCCATGGCTTCTTGGGTATCAACGGCTAGATAGACAATGAGGAAGTTTCCTTTAGTCTCAGTCCAGAGCTTGCGAGGGCCACCCCCACGCTTAACAATAGAAGGGTGAGCCTCTTTGGCAATCTCAATAAGTTCCTGACTGGCTGCTTGAATTTTGCTTGAAGCAGAAACCTTATCAGGGACATCAAAGAGGGCGACTTGGCCAATCATCTGACGGTCATGAATCGTAGTTGTGAAACCGCCAGAGCGCTTAATGAGCTTGCTAGCATAGGAAGCAGCAGCCACAACTGAGGGTTCCTCGGTAACCATGGGAACCTGATAGGTCACACCATCTACCAATACATCTGGGCAAATGGCAAAGGGTAGTGTGAATCGACCAATAACATTTTCAGCCATTTGATTGGCTGTTTCAAGGGCAAGTTGTTGGTCCTTATCCAGAAGATCTTGATTTTCCTGAGACAAAAGAGCATTCTTTTTCAAATGCTCCTTACGTTCTTGCGGTGTCTTCTTGGAAAAACCAGTCCAAGAGAGTTTAGTCATATTAATTTCCTTTGTAGATACGTTGGTGTTCAGAGATTTCGGCTAAACGGAAAGCTCCGGTTTGGTAATCAGCGAATTGAGTAGAACCAGTGTCATCCAACTGAGCCTCTTCATAGAAAAGTTTTTCATAATCAGAAACGCTCAAGTGTTGACGTTTGGCAAAGATATCTAGACGATCCGAACGAAGCAGGTCTTTGTAACCTTCAACCAGACGTCCTGAGAAAATTTCAGAGACAGCTCCAGAACCGTAAGAGAAGAAGCCAATCTTATCTCCGGCTTTAAGGTCTTGCGACTGTTCAAGCAAAGAAAGAAGTCCAAGATAGAGTGACCCTGTATAGATGTTTCCAATTTGACGACTATAGGTAATTGAAGCATCAAAGTTATTTGTCAGACGCTCTTTATTCTCTGGATTCAAATCTTTTGGAATAATCTTGTTAAGTCCCTTAAGAGCTAGCTTAGGATAAGGAAGGTGGAGACAAAAAGCGGCAAAATCAGCAAAGTCAGCCTGATGGCGTTCTTGATAAGCTGCCCAAGTTGTCTTCAAACTGTCAAGGTACTGCTTGGTCGAATAAATGCCTTGAACAAAAGGCGTTGAACTGTAGTTTGGACGCCAGAAGTCCATGACATCACGAGTTTGTGCAACATTATCATCAGCAAGCTCCAAAATACGTGGATTCTTACTGACTAGCATAGCTACAGCACCAGCTCCCTGAGTTGACTCCCCAGAAGATCCGACACCATAACGGGCAATATCACTAGCGATAACCAGAACCTGCTATCTGGGTGGGTTGTCACATGCAATTTAGCGTAGTTAAGTCCAGCCGTTGCAGCATAACAAGCTTCCTTCATTTCAAAAGAACGGGCAAAAGGCTGAATACCCAAAAGACTGTGAACATAGACAGCAGTAGCCTTAGACTGGTCAATGGAAGACTCAGTCGCCACGATGACCATATCGATAGCTTTTTTGTCGTCGTCATTTAAAATATCAGCCGCCGCATCAGAGGCAAGCGTCACGATATCTTCTGTAATCGGCGTAATACTGGTTGCATCAAGCATCAGCCCCTTGCTGAATTTTTCAGGCTCCGCCCCACGGGCAAGAGCGAGATCAGCCATGTTTAGAACATATTGACTGGTCGCAAAACCAATCTTATCAATTCCAATAGACATATGATGTTTCCTTTTTTCTTCATTGTAGAGTATCCAGATGATACTAATCTATAGTGATTTTACCATAAAAGAGCGCTTTCGCCTTGAAAAAACTTTGATAGTTAGTTATATCTTATTTTTTGATAGGAACTGGGGGATTTTACACGACTTACTTTTGCTATTCCATAGCTTATATTTCTCATTTACACCAGAATAAGGTAAAATTGAAGTGGTAATCTACTTGTTTTTTAGCTATGTTAGAAAAGTAAAATTGTTGTTATATATTGAAATCATTGCGAGCGTTAAGTGAGACTTTCCGCTGTGAGATAAGTGTCTGTAAATAAAGTGTTTTGTTTACAGACACTCGGAATTTTTGAGACCATAGGCTCAAAAATTAGTCTTGGAACTTCGAAGAAGTTCGCAGACGTCCGTAATCACTTAAGGGAAGTCTCAAAAAATACTTTGTTTTCAATAGAATAAAGAGGAAAATCATGACAAAAGCAGACACTATTTTTAAAGAAAATATCACTAAAATCATGGAAGAAGGCGTTTGGTCGGAGCAAGCACGTCCTAAATACAAGGATGGCACCACAGCTAATTCCAAATACATCACTGGAGCTTTTGCAGAATATGACTTGAGCAAGGGAGAGTTTCCAATTACCACTCTTCGTCCTATCGCTATCAAATCTGCTATCAAAGAAGTGTTTTGGATTTATCAAGACCAGACAAACAGCCTAGATGTCCTTGAAGACAAGTATAATGTGCATTATTGGAATGATTGGGAAGTTGAAGGCGTGCCTGCCAATAATGGGGACAAGCGTTCAATTGGTCAGCGTTATGGTGCGGTCGTTAAGAAGCACGATATCATTAACCGTTTGCTGGCTCAGTTGGAGGCTAATCCGTGGAACCGTCGCAATGTCATTTCCCTTTGGGATTACGAGGCCTTCGAGGAGACAGCTGGCCTTCAGCCTTGTGCCTTCCAAACCATGTTTGACGTTCGTCGTGTGGGTGAGGACATTTATTTGGACGCCACTTTGACGCAACGCTCTAACGATATGCTGGTGGCTCATCATATTAATGCCATGCAGTATGTGGCTCTTCAGATGATGATTGCCAAGCACTTTGGTTGGAAAGTTGGTAAATTCTTTTATTTCATCAACAACCTCCATATCTATGACAATCAATTTGAGCAAGCCGAGGAACTCCTCACCGTCAACCATCTGATTGCCAACCACGTTTGGTCCTCAATGTTCCTGATGGGACAAATTTCTTCGATATCAAACCAGAAGATTTTGAATTGGTTGACTATGATCCTGTTAAACCTCAACTCAAATTTGACTTAGCAATTTAATAAACGTTGATAATTTAAGTCCATAAAGAGCTGGCAAAGTTTTTTCCAAGCTCTTTTTCTCTTTTTTTGTTAGAATGGATTGTAAACTTAAAAAGAAAAGGAAATACTGTGTCTAAACAACTCATTGCTATTTGGGCGGAAGCTCATAACCATGTTATTGGGAAGAATCACACCATGCCTTGGCATTTGCCTGCTGAACTGGCACATTTCAAGAAAACGACCATGGGCTCAGCAATTCTCATGGGGCGTGTGACCTTTGATGGCATGAACCGTCGTTGTCTACCAGGACGTGAAACCTTGATTTTGACACGAGACAAGGACTTCGACTGTGAGGGTGTAACGACCGTTACGAGTGTTGAGGAAGCCCTAGCTTGGTTTGAACAGCAAGATAAGGATCTCTATATTGCTGGTGGTGCTGGTGTCTACAAGGCTTTGATGGGCATTATGATGCATTCATCAAGACAACTATTGAGGCTGATTTAGAGGGAGATACGTATTTTCCACAACTAGATATGACGGCATTTAAAGAGGTATCACGTGACCGAGTGGCCAAGGATGATAAAAATGCCTACGACTTTAGCATAAGTCGCTATGAAAAAGAAGGAGACTAGGTTCATGCAACGTAGTGTTTTTGGGTTATTTACTGCATTATTGGGAGTACTTTGTGTGCTCTCTGCCATTCCTGCCTTTCGCAAGAAACGTTATGGGTTAGCAGTTTTTCTCTTTTTAAATGCTTTTACCAACCTTGTCAATACTATTCACGCCTTCTATGGCACCCTATTTTAGAAAAGAGTGAGGAATAAATGGCTGGAAATCGTAATGAAGAAATGGTTTATTGTTCATTTTGTGGCAAAAACCAAGAAGAAGTAAAGAAAATTATCGCTGGGAATGGCGTCTTTATCTGTAACGAATGTGTGGCCTTGTCACAAGAAATCATTCGTGAGGAAATGGCAGAAGAAGTTTTGGCTGACTTGGCTGAAACTCCGAAGCCAAAAGAACTTTTGGATATTTTGAACAACTATGTCGTGGGGCAAGACCGTGCTAAACGTGCTTTGGCGGTAGCTGTTTACAACCACTATAAACGTATCAACTTCACAGAAAGTCGTGAAGACAATGATGTGGATTTGCAAAAATCAAATATTCTCATGATTGGACCAACCGGTTCAGGGAAGACTTTCTTGGCTCAGACCTTGGCTCGAAGCTTGAATGTTCCTTTCGCGATTGCGGATGCGACATCATTGACAGAGGCAGGTTATGTGGGTGAGGACGTGGAAAATATCCTCCTCAAACTGATTCAAGCGGCAGACTTCAATATTGAACGTGCGGAACGTGGGATCATCTATGTCGACGAGATTGATAAGATTGCTAAAAAAGGTGAAAACGTATCAATCACTCGTGACGTTTCTGGTGAAGGGGTTCAACAAGCCCTCTTGAAGATTATCGAAGGAACAGTAGCTAGCGTTCCACCTCAAGGTGGTCGTAAACACCCTAACCAAGAGATGATTCAAATTGATACGAAGAATATTCTTTTTATCGTGGGTGGTGCTTTTGATGGTATCGAAGATATCGTTAAGCAACGTCTTGGTGAGAAAATCATTGGTTTTGGTCAAAATAATAAGGCTATTGATGATGACTCATCATACATGCAGGAAATTGTGGCTGAAGATATCCAAAAATTTGGTCTTATCCCTGAGTTTATCGGACGTTTGCCAGTCCTTGCGGCCCTTGAACAGTTAACGGTGGACGACTTGGTTCGTATCTTGACAGAGCCTAGAAATGCCTTGGTTAAACAGTATCAAACCCTCTTGTCTTATGATGGGGTTGAACTTGAGTTTGACCAGGATGCTCTTGAAGCTATTGCAAGTAAGGCGATTGAACGTAAGACTGGTGCGCGTGGGCTTCGCTCTATCATTGAAGAAGTTATGATGGATGTCATGTTTGAAATTCCTAGCCAGGAAGATGTGACTAAGGTTCGTATTACCAAAGAAGCTGTTGACGGTACAGCTGCTCCAGTTTTGGAAACAGCGTAAGGAGGACTTATGGCTGAAGAACAAGTCCTAAATACGCACAATGCTGAGATTTTACTCAGTGCAGCAAATAAGAGTCACTATCCCCAAGATGACCTCCCTGAGGTTGCCCTAGCAGGACGCTCGAATGTTGGTAAATCAAGCTTTATCAATACACTTCTCGGTCGTAAAAACCTCGCCCGTACTTCTGGGAAACCAGGAAAAACCCAGTTGCTTAATTTCTACAATATTGACGACAAGTTACGCTTTGTGGATGTGCCAGGTTACGGTTATGCCCGTGTATCCAAAAAAGAACGTGCCAAATGGGGGAAAATGATTGAGGAGTACCTCGTGACTCGAGACAATCTTCGTGTGGTGGTCAGTCTGGTTGACCTTCGACATGAACCGACTCAAGACGATATCCAGATGTATGAATTTCTCAAGTATTATGAAATTCCAGTTATCGTCGTAGCGACTAAGGCTGATAAGATTCCTCGTGGAAAATGGAACAAGCACGAATCTATCATTAAGAAAAAACTCAATTTTGATAAAAATGACCATTTCATCGTCTTTTCATCTGTCACACGTGACGGTTATGATGAAGCATGGGATACGATATTGGCAGAATTGTAAGAAAAGCTCGGAGAAATCCGAGTTTTTTTGAATTTTATCATTTATTGACATAAAGAAGTCTCTATGATAGTATAAAAAAAGCGTATGATTAGATTTTTGACTTGTGATTCGCAAGTAATAATGAAAATGTGTTGAAGGTGTTTAGCTCCTCCAGTATATTTCCTATTAAGAAAAAATGAAAAAGTTCAGGTGACTTAAATGACATCAGCTGAAAAGTTGGTATCTGTATACTGTCGTCCGCGTAAGAGTTTTCATACGCTTTTTTTTTATATGGGGAGGTTTTATGAATAAATTAACTAATGTTGAGTCCAAGGATGATTTTGCAAGACTTTTGGGATTTTCAAATAGTAGATTTATGAATTATGTATTGTATGTTTTGCGTACAGAGGAACTATATGAGACTTTTACAATTCCTAAAAAAAGTGGAGGAGAGAGAACAATTAACGCTCCTAAAAAGGAATTAAAAATACTTCAAAAAAAGTTGGCAAATCTCTTGTGGGATTGTTACATTGAAGATTTAGAATCTGAGTCAAAAGTAAAGAATAAAAAAATACCTAATTTATCGCACGCTTATGAAAAGAATAAAAGTATAATAACCAATGCAAAGTTACATAGAAATAAAAAATATGTCTTAAATATTGATTTAGAAGATTTTTTTGACAGCTTTAATTTTGGAAGAGTGAGGGGGTTTTTTATTAAGGATAGAAATTTTTGTGTATCTTCAGACGTTGCGACTGTTATTGCACAAATTGCTTGTTATAAAGGAAAGTTACCGCAGGGGGCACCTTCTTCACCAATTATTACAAATTTAATTGCTAGAATCTTAGATTATCGAATTGTAAAAATTGCAAAAAAATATCGCTTTACATACAGTAGATATGCAGATGATATGACTTTTTCAACAAATCGAGAATTAGCTTCAAACAAGCTGAGGACAACTAAAGAATTAGATAAATTCCTTGCAGAATTAGAAAAAGTAATTGTGGCATCTGGTTTTAAAATAAATAATAAAAAAACACGCTTAAGTAACAATATGCAGCGCCAAGAGGTTACAGGTTTAGTTGTTAATAAAAAGATAAATGTAAAAAGGGAGTATATTAAAAATACACGTGCAATGGCTCATAAGTTATATTTGAGTCAAAGGTTTGAAATCGATGGTAGAGAAGGCACGATTAATCAGCTAATAGGTAGATTTGCTTTTGTTCAACAGATCGATCAATTTAATAATTATTTATCATATAAAAAAAATCATTAATAAAGAATAATTTTTGATGCTCAAAAAAATATTTGATAGGAAAAAGATTCGGGAAAAAAATCAGAATCAAAAATATTATTGGAAATATTTTTTTAGTAATAGAGACCTTCGAAAGCATTTATATTATAATTCGAGACATGATACATATAATTTACCAAAAGGATTTTTATACCATAGGAAAAGAAGAGAAAAAAATGTATATGTCTCTATTTAATTCTAGGGAAAAAGAATATAAAAAGTTTTTTTATTTTTATAGATACTTTTTATGGAAATGATAAACCAATTATTGTTACTGAGGGAAAAAAACTGATTCTAGATATATTAAGGCTGCATTGAAAAAAATTATATTATAAATACCCTGAACTAATTGAAAAAAATGGTAGTGATTTTGTTTTCAAAATTGAATTTTTGAAACATTCAAATACAATAGAGTATCTTTTTAATGTTCCAGAAGGGGGATCCGGTTTTGAATACTGGTATAGATATTTTTCCGATAAAAAGAGATTTCAAATGGGCGAGGTTGAAAAGGTGGTTTATCCTAATTATATTGAATACTTTAAAAAATTAACAAATAGGCCACCAGATAATCCGACTATTTTTTTGTTTGATAATGAACTTCAGGGTCCACTATACAATTTTGCAAATTTTGCGAAAGATCTAGCCATTTCTACAAATAATTTTAATCAGATTCGATATAGTTCGTTTGATAGAATTGTTAAGAAAGATTCCCTCTATGTAATGGCGACCCCATTAATTCCTAAAATAAATAATGGTGTATTTTCAGATATTGAGGACTTATTACTCGTGAGAAATTCAACACCTATTTTACGAGGAAAACAATTTTCTAAACATGGAGGGTCGAATCATTATGGAAAAGATATTTTCTCTAAACATGTTTTGAAAAATTATTCAAAGTATGACTTTACTGAATTTATCCCTCTATTGGATGGAGTAAAAAATAATATTAAAGACTATTATCAAAAATCTAACAATAGGAAGAATTGACCATTTCATCGTCTTTTCATCTGTCACACGTGACGGTTATGATGAAGCATGGGATACGATTTTGGCAGAATTGTAAGAAAAGCGGCTCTTTGTCAACTGTAGTGGGTGACGAAAAGCTAATATCTAGAGAGGACCTGATAGGTCTTCTTTTTGTGTATATTCAGAGTGATGAAGACACGCTTCTTAAAGTTGATGAAGTTTCTAAAACCGAAGCCCAAGCGTTTAATGTCTTTAATCAACTTGTTAGTCGCTTCGAGTTTCGCGTTTGAATAGTCAGTTTCTAGCGCATTCTTGATGTATTGCTTGTGTCTAAGAAAAGTCCTAAAGACCGTTTGAAAGTAGTGATTGACCTTGCTCATGTTCTCCTCTATTAACTCAAAAATTCATCTACCCTCTTCTCCTGAAAGTGAAAAAGCAAAAGCTGATAGAGGTTGTAGTCATTAGCGAGCTCTTCTGAAAAGTCTAGAGTCTTCTCAACGACTTCATGTGGTGCTAAAGTTTGTCGGAAAGTCTTTGAATAAAAAGAGCTGAGAGATAACTTACGGCTGTCCTTTTGGAAGAGTCGCCAGTGATTTTTCAAGGCTCGATAGGGTAGTGACTTCTTATCAAACTGGTTCATAATAGCAATTCTTGTCTTTAAAAATGCTCGACCAAGGTGCTGGATAATGTGGAAACGATCAAGAACGATTTTGGCGTTTGGAAAAAGTTTTTTGGCTAGTGGCATATAGGTCCCCGACATATCCATCGTGATAAACTGTACCTGTTGTCGGACTTTCAATGGATACTTCAAAAAGTAGTTTCGTATAGTGGTTTGGCGACGATTATCAAGGATGGTTATGAGTTCGTTTGTCTCATAATTCTGGGCCACAAAAGCGAATTCCCCTTTCTTGAACCCAAACTCATCCCAGGACATAACAGTAGGGAGCTTGTCATAATGTTCCTTGAAAGTAAACTGGTCGAGCTTACGATAGACAGTGGACGTCGACACACGAAGCTTTCTGGCAATATCAGTTAGTGACATCTTCTCAGTTAGGAGTTGTGTAAGCTTTTGTCGGACAAGGTTGGAGATTTGACAGTTTTTCTCAACGATTGATGTCTCAGCTACCGTGACTCTCCTACAATTTTTACACTGGAAGCGGCGTTTCTTCAGACGTAGTAGTGTTGGAGTTCCCGCTTGTTCGAGAAGAGGGATTTTAGAAGGCTTTTGAAAGTCGTACTTGATCATTTTTCCATGGCAATGAGGACATGATGGTGCAGGATAATCGAGTTTTGCTTGAATCTCGATATGAGTATCAGTTTCAAAAACAAGTGAAATATTGATATTTTGGTCTTTAATTCCGATTAATTCTGTGGTATTCTTAATAAGTCTCATAAGTTCTTCCTAATGATGGTTTGGTTGCTTTTCATTATAGTTCTTATGGGACTTTTTGTCTGCATTCAAAAAGCTCTATAATCTCTACAGTAGTTTTACCCACTACAGAAATTATAGAGCCAGAAAAGCTCGGAGAAATCCGAGTTTTTTTCTTGTGATAGTCTTTAACTATCTCTTTGATAGTTTTCACTTATTATCCAAGGAAATGATATTGTGATAAGCTTGTTTTATCACATATATTGGAGGAATCTATGGAAAACCATAATTATGAAAATGAGGGTCAGTTCCAACGGAAGATGACTTCTCGACACCTCTTTATGCTATCGCTGGGTGGTGTCATTGGTACTGGTCTTTTCTTGAGTTCAGGCTATACGATTGCACAAGCTGGACCCCTTGGAGCTATCCTATCTTATCTTGTGGGAGCTATTGTTGTTTACTTGGTCATGCTTTCATTAGGTGAGCTAGCTGTTGCCATGCCAGTAACAGGATCCTTTCACACCTATGCTACTAAATTTATCAGTCCGGGAACCGGCTTTACGGTAGCTTGGCTTTATTGGATTTGTTGGACGGTAGCCCTGGGAACAGAATTTCTCGGTGCTGCCATGTTGATGCAACGTTGGTTTCCATCAGTTCCGGCTTGGATTTTTGCGGCATTCTTTGCCTTGGTGATTTTTGGGATTAATGCTCTGAGTGTGAGGTCTTTTGCGGAAGCAGAGTCCTTCTTCTCGTCAATAAAAGTCATTGCTATTTTAGTTTTCATCATACTAGGTCTTGGGGCTATGTTTGGATTGGTGAGTTTTGATGGTCACCATGAGGCCATTATGTTCAAGCACTTGACGGCTAATGGTCTCTTTCCAAATGGCGGTATTGCCATTGTGTCAGTTATGTTGGCTGTTAACTATGCCTTTTCAGGAACAGAGTTAATCGGTATAGCGGCTGGTGAAACGGACAACCCTAAAGAGGCAGTTCCTCGGGCGATTAAAACAACAATTGGTCGTTTGGTGATCTTCTTTGTTTTGACTATTGTGGTCTTGGCTTCGCTACTTCCAATGAAAGAAGCAGGAGTTTCTTCAGCACCTTTCGTTGATGTCTTGACAAGATGGGAATTCCATTTGCGGCGGACATCATGAACTTTGTTATCTTGACAGCTATCCTTTCTGCTGGAAATTCAGGACTTTATGCGTCAAGCCGTATGCTGTGGTCTTTGGCCAATGAGGGGATGCTCAATAAAAAGCTAGTGAAAATTAATAAGCATGGTGTTCCAATGACAGCTCTTTTGATTTCTATGGCAGGAGCAGTTTTATCGCTCTTTTCAAGTATCTATGCAGCAGATACAGTTTACCTAGCTTTGGTATCAATCGCTGGATTTGCAGTTGTTGTTGTCTGGCTCTCTATTCCTATGGCACAAATCAACTTCCGTAAACAGTGGAATTTAGAACATTCTGATGATGAGTTGGACTACAAGACGCCGTTTAACCCAATCCTACCTTATATTACAATCGTTCTCTTGGCCATTTCTGTTCTCGGGATTGCTTGGGATAGTTCGCAGCGTGCGGGACTCTACTTTGGTATTCCTTTCATGATTTTCTGCTACCTCTATCACTACCTTCGCTTTAAAAAATGGTAAGGAGGCCTTGTATGGCAATATTTAAAGACTATTTAGAGAATAAATCTCCCCTCATTCTTCATGGGGCTCTGGGAACAGAGATGGAGAGCTTGGGTTATGATATTTCTGGGAAACTCTGGTCAGCCAAGTACCTGCTTGAAAAACCAGAAGTTATTCAAAAAATCCATGAAACCTATGTAGCTGCTGGGTCTGACTTGATTACTACATCGTCTTATCAGGCAACCTTGCCAGGCTTGATAGACGCTGGACTCACTAAAGAAGAAGCAGAGCAGATTATTGCCTTGACAGTTCAGTTGGCAAAGGATGCACGCGATAAGGTCTGGGCAACTTTGGATGAGACTGAGAAAGCTAAGCGTCCTTATCCATTGATTTCTGGTGATGTCGGTCCTTACGCAGCCTATTTGGCCAATGGTTCTGAGTACACTGGTGATTATGGTCAGATTACCATCAAGGAACTTAAGGAGTTTCATCGCCCTCGAATTCAAATTCTTCTAGATCAGGGTGTCGATTTGTTGGCTTTGGAAACCATTCCGAATCGTCTGGAAGCACAAGCTTTGATTGAACTTCTGGCTGAAGAATTTCCAGAAGCAGAAGCTTATATCAGTTTTACAGTCCAAGAACCAGGCACTATCAGTGATGGGACTTCTCTAGATGAGATTGCCCAGCTTGTTGGCCAGTCAGACCAAATCTTGGCTCTAGGAATCAACTGTAGTTCGCCTCTGCTCTATAATCAGGCTCTTGCTATTCTTAAAAATGCTGGAAAAGCCCTCATTACTTACCCCAACTCAGGTGAGGTTTATGATGGTAGCACGCAGACTTGGAAACCTAAGGATAAGGATGCTCTGACCTTAGTCGAACACAGCAAAGATTGGCATACTCAGTTTGGGGTGAAGATTTTAGGTGGTTGCTGCCGCACACGTCCAAATGATATTAAAGCCTTATATGCAGAGTTTAGAACCTAGTCAAATTTCTAATTATTTGTTATAATAGGAGACTGTAAGGCTATGAGCTCTACACACTATTAGTAGAAAATGAAGCCAGCGTTAAGCTGGTTTTTAAAATGAAGAGGAAAATATGACCTACGAACAAGAATTTCTAAAAGACTTCGAAGCCTGGGTTGTTACCCAAGTAAAAGTAAACGAAACGGCCTTGGCCGCTAGCAAGAAAATCTGGGAAGAAGATGGCGATGAGCGTGCACGTGATGCAAGTTATCGCTATGAAGCCAAATTGGATGCTTACAATTTCCTAATTGGCAAGTTTGCCAACTATCGTGCTGGCAAAGGTTTCCATGATATGCCAGATGGCTTGTTCGGGGAACGTCACTATTAATAGAGGATGAAAAAGAAAATGATGACAGCACTTTATGGAAAGATGTCGTCAATTAAAATAGGAGAATACTAAACATGGCTAAAGTAAAAAATAAAAAGAAAGCTTTTAAACACCGTTTGAAAAAACAAGGACTTTTCAATAATGTTAAAGCCCCTGTTCCACCAGTTGCGCCTGTTCCACCAGTGCCACCAGTAGCACCACAACCTGTTGCTGAAACTAAGACAGTTGCTAAGGAAGAAGTAGCAGCAAAAGACCTTAGTCTTGAAGCTTTTGCAGAACTTCCAGAAGTTGAAGGTCTTCGTTCAAACCTTGTAGAGACTCTTTACAATGAAGGTTTGACTTCAGCAGAGGCTTTTGCTACTGTGACTGAAGAAGAAGTTCTTGCACTCAAGGGTGTGGGACCTGCGACAGTTAAAAAATTGAAAGAAAATGGTGTCAGCTTTAAAGCTTAAGCCTAAAAAAGATCCGAGGTGTAGACTTCGGATCTTTATTCTTTGACTTGGGAAGCATTGTTTGATTAGGAGGACAAGAAAACCACTAGCTTTTTGCTAGTGGTTGATAGATCTGTATTATTTATTTGGATTTTGTTTGGTTAAATTAAGTCCAAAAGGGACCAAGTTTTCTTGATGCCTACGGATTCGCCCCATATTTTCAGTGTGGCGAAAGATAATAATCAAAGCCATGATGGTGAGGACCCCAGTGAAAATAAGGTCATAGCCATCTAGCAAGAAGTGGATGGCTGGAAAGACAGCCAAGGTAATCAGTCCAACAATTGCAGCAGTGACACTTGAAAATGAAATCATGCTGGTTAGATAGAGTGTTAGAGCAAAGACCAAGAGTAGGAATACACAGTAGAGTGGTGCAAAACCAAGAAGTACCCCAGCACTTGTCGCAACGGCCTTCCCACCTTTAAATCCAGCAAAGATTGGAAAAACATGTCCGATAATAGCAAAGAAACCAATGATTAGAGGTGAAACCTCTGTAACACCAAGCCAGATAGGTAGAAGAACAGCCAAGGTCCCCTTGAACATATCAACCAAGAAGGTGATGGTACCAGCAGTCTTACCTAGAACACGAAAGGTATTGGTTGTTCCAGTATTTCCAGAGCCATGCTCACGAAGATTGGTATGGAAGAAAAGTTTCCCAATCCAGAGGCCGGTCTGAATGGAACCTAGCAAGTAGGCGATTAGGATTAACAATAAGATTTTCATGAGATAATTATAGCATACAGCCTAGTAATTGACAAAGTCAGTCAGCCTTAAGATATCTTTTGAACTTTCTTGATTTCTTTTGCAAATTCTTCTGAAAACTTATAAAATAATAAGGATGAAAATTTTGGAGGTCACTCTTGGCTAAAAAAGAAATAAATGTAAATAATTATAATGATGATGCCATTCAGGTACTAGAAGGGTTGGATGCGGTTCGCAAGCGCCCAGGAATGTACATTGGCTCAACAGATGGAACAGGACTTCACCACCTAGTTTGGGAGATTGTCGACAATGCGGTCGATGAAGCTCTTTCTGGTTTTGGTGATGTTATCGCTGTCACCCTAAATAAGGATGGTTCCGTTTCTGTTTCTGACTCTGGACGTGGGATGCCGACAGGTATGCATGCCATGGGTAAACCAACAGTTGAAGTTATTTTCACCGTTCTCCACGCGGGTGGTAAATTTGGACAGGGTGGTTATAAAACTTCTGGAGGTCTTCACGGTGTGGGTTCCTCAGTTGTTAATGCGCTGTCTAGTTGGCTTGAGGTAGAAATTACCCGTGACGGTAGTGTTTATCGCCAACGTTTTGAAAATGGTGGTCACCCTGTAACAGGGCTTGAAAAGATTGGTAAAGCGCCTAAGTCTAAGACGGGTACAAAAGTTACCTTCATGCCTGATGCGAGCATCTTTTCAACGACTGACTTCAAATTTAACACCATCTCAGAGCGTCTCAAAGAATCAGCCTTCCTTCTTAAGAATGTCACTATGACATTGACAGACTTGCGTGACGAAGAAGAAGTTCGTGAAGAATTCCACTATGAAAATGGAGTTCAAGACTTCGTGTCATACCTGAATGAGGACAAGGAAACGCTGACACCAGTTATCTATATTGATGGAGATCAGCAAGAATTTCACTTGGAGTTAGCCCTTCAGTATAATGACGGTTACTCAGATAATATCCTTTCCTTTGTCAATAATGTCCGTACTAAGGATGGAGGGACCCACGAAACAGGCTTCAAGTCTGCCATTACCAAGGCTCTTAACGATTATGCGCGTAAGACGGGTCTTCTCAAAGAAAAGGATAAGAACCTCGAAGGGTCAGATTACCGTGAAGGTTTATCAGCAGTTATTTCGCTTTTGGTTCCTGAAGAACACCTTCAGTTTGAAGGACAAACCAAGGACAAACTGGGATCTCCTTTAGCTCGTCCTATTGTTGATAGTATCGTTTCAGAGCATTTGACTTACTTCCTTATGGAAAATGGGGATTTAGCTTCTAACTTGGTTCGTAAGGCTATCAAGGCCCGTGATGCCCGTGAAGCTGCTAGAAAAGCGCGTGATGCGAGTCGAAATGGCAAGAAAAATAAAAAGACAAGGGGCTCTTATCAGGGAAACTGACGCCAGCCCAGTCTAAAAATGCTAAGAAAAATGAGCTTTATCTGGTCGAAGGGGATTCTGCCGGTGGATCAGCCAAACAAGGTCGTGATCGTAAATTCCAGGCTATCCTGCCTCTTCGAGGTAAGGTCCTAAACACTGAGAAAGCCAAAATGGCTGACATTCTCAAAAATGAAGAAATCAATACCATGATTTACACTATTGGTGCAGGTGTTGGAGCTGATTTTAACCTTGACGATATCAACTACGACAAGATTATCATCATGACCGATGCCGATACCGATGGGGCTCATATCCAGACCTTGCTACTTACTTTCTTCTATCGTTATATGCGTCCGTTGGTTGAAGCAGGACACGTCTATATCGCTCTACCTCCTCTTTACAAGATGTCTAAAGGAAAAGGCAAGAAGGAAGTTGTCGAATATGCTTGGACGGACGGGGAACTTGAGGAACTTCGTCAAAAATTTGGTCGTGGAGCTATTCTCCAACGTTACAAGGGGCTTGGTGAGATGAATGCTGACCAACTGTGGGAAACAACCATGGATCCAGAGACAAGAACTCTTATCCGAGTGACTATTGACGATCTAGCGCGTGCCGAACGTCGTGTCTCGGTCCTTATGGGGGATAAGGCAGCACCACGCCGTCAATGGATTGAAGATAACGTTAAATTTACCTTGGAAGAAAGCGGCGCATTTTAGGTTGCAGGCCAGAAGGGAATGTAATAAGATAGAGTTAGGGAGAGCGTTTACAATCAATAGATGCCTGGGATTATAAAGAAACAAGTTGATTATTTTCTACATCGGTTATTAACTATTTGCAGTGCCATTGACTAGAAATCAATGGAGGTAGAAAAAAATGGATTTTTAATGTTATCGATTACCTAGCTTACCATGCAGATGTAGCTGTTCCTGCTATTATTCTTATGGTTATTGTTTCTGCTATATACTTAATTTTTTATGGCATACGTCCTATAAAAACACGCTTTTTGATCCTTTTTCTCTTATCTATAGTCTCCCTCATAATCTTCGTGCTGGATAACCCCCTCTATTATTATTTGGGTAGTCCATTCTCAGGCTTATTATTTGGTTTTTACTACCTGATGGTCTTTTCAGTGTTTTATGTACCATTCTCACTAATAGCTTTTATAAAAAGTCTTCTACATTTAACACGCTTTCAAACCAATTATTCAATCTTATTAGCGATTAACAGTTTCTTCGCCACATTACTGGCTTTCCTCAACCTACTTTTCTTACAAGGGGCTTTGGAATTTCTCCCAAATTCATCCATGTACTTTATTTTTATCCTCCTAGCGGCAAGTGGTATTGCTCAAACTATAATAGGGAGAAAGGAAAACGAAAAAAATAAAGACTATATGGCTAAGTCAGGAAAAGACAATGTGAGGTAGACCTATGTTATCTAAGGTATTAAGTTTCATACTTTACTATCCTCAAATAGTCTTTCCTGTTTGTGGAGTGGCAATAGCTTATTTAAGTGTTTATAAAAAGCGACCAATAAACACGTTTTTTACTTCTGCCTATACTAGTAGTGGTAACCTTCCTTCTATCTTTGATAGATAATCCATTCTCAGATAGAACCTACTCGGGTTTATTATTGGCTTTCTATCATGTCTATGTTTTTTCTCCCCTAAGTGTTGCTTGTAGTATCACATCACTTTTAAAAAGTATCTATCATTATAGATTATTTCGTATCCCGCTAGCTACTGTTCTCGTAATTAACGCCTCTATAATGACTTGCTTAACACTCTTAAACTTTATCTTATTCTTTGGTGAACTTTCTACTTCATTGACTCTATCTTGTGTATTTTTCATTTTAATTGCGATAAGTACAATCGTTCAATTTGTGGTTGGTGAAATAGAAATTAGGAAGGTTAAAACCATTCTTCTACAGTTGCAAAATCAAGGAAAGACATTGTTAGGCGTGGCAGTGAGGTAGGAAAGTTACTATTTGTCTTTCACATTATTTCAAATCATTACTTAAACTAAAAAATAAAGAGAAATCTTATGTCTAATATTCAAAACATGTCCCTTGAGGACATCATGGGGGAGCGTTTTGGACGCTACTCCAAATACATTATTCAGGAGCGTGCGCTTCCTGACATTCGTGACGGTTTGAAACCCGTTCAACGTCGTATTCTTTATTCCATGAATAAAGATGGCAATACCCATGACAAGGGCTATCGTAAATCTGCCAAGTCGGTGGGTAACATTATGGGTAATTTTCACCCACATGGCGATAGTTCCATTTATGATGCCATGGTGCGTATGTCTCAGGACTGGAAGAATCGTGAAATCTTAGTTGAAATGCACGGTAACAACGGTTCTATGGATGGTGATCCACCAGCGGCTATGCGTTATACAGAGGCGCGCTTGTCAGAGATTGCTGGCTACCTTCTTCAAGATATTGATAAAAACACCGTTCCTTGGGCTTGGAACTTTGATGATACAGAGAAGGAACCAACCGTTTTACCTGCAGCCTTTCCAAACCTCTTGGTTAATGGGGCTACAGGGATTTCTGCTGGTTATGCCACAGACATTCCACCGCATAATCTGTCAGAAGTCATTGATGCCGTTGTCTATATGATTGACCATCCATCTGCTAAACTGGATAAATTGATGGAATTCTTGCCTGGTCCAGATTTCCCAACAGGGGCTATCATTCAGGGCAAGGATGAGATTCGTAAGGCCTACGAAACCGGTAAGGGTCGTGTCGTTGTGCGTTCACGTACTGAGATTGAACAACTCAAAGGTGGTAAGGAACAAATCATCGTTACTGAAATTCCTTACGATGTCAATAAGGCAGTTCTTGTTAAAAAAATCGATGATGTTCGAGTCAATAACAAGGTTCCAGGTATTGCGGAAGTTCGTGATGAGTCTGACCGTACAGGGTTGCGTATTGCTATTGAACTTAAGAAGGATGCTGACAGCCAAACTATTCTTAACTACCTTTTGAAATATACGGATCTTCAGGTCAACTACAATTTCAACATGGTGGCTATTGATAATTTCACCCCACGTCAAGTGGGCTTGCAAAAGATTTTATCTAGCTACATTGCCCACCGTCGTGATATTATCGTTGCTCGTTCAAAATTTGATAAGGAAAAAGCTGAAAAACGTCTTCATATTGTTGAAGGATTGATTCGTGTTATTTCTATTTTGGATGAGGTTATCGCTCTTATCCGAGCTTCTGAAAATAAGGCTGATGCTAAGGAAAATCTTAAGGTCAGCTATGATTTTTCAGAAGAACAAGCAGAAGCTATCGTGACCTTGCAACTTTATCGTTTGACCAATACGGATATTGTCACCCTCCAAAATGAGGAAGCTGATTTACGTGAACAAATTGCAACCTTGGCTGCTATCATTGGTGATGAGCGTACCATGTTTAATGTCATGAAACGTGAACTCCGTGACATTAAGAAGAAATTTGGTAATGACCGTCGTTCAGAGTTGCAAGCAGAAACCAAGACTATTGAAATTGATACGGCAAGTTTGATTGTTGAAGAAGAAACCTATGTCAGCATCACTCGCGGTGGTTATGTCAAACGTACTAGCCCACGTTCTTTCAATGCTTCAACGATTGACGAAGTCGGAAAACGTGATGATGATGATTTGATCTTGGTTCAGCAAGCTAAGACGACACAACACCTCTTGATGTTCACTAATCAGGCCAATGTGATTTATCGTCCAATCCATGAGTTACCAGACATTCGTTGGAAGGATTTGGGAGAGCATTTATCACAAACTATCACCAATTTATCTAAGGATGAAGAAGTGCTTTACGCAGAAATCCTGGATGATTTTGAAACAGGTACTTACCTAGCAGCTACCAAGCTGGGTCAGATTAAACGTTTCGAACGCAAGGAATTTACGCCATGGCGTACCTACAAGTCTAAGTCGGTTAAATACGCTAAACTCAAGGATGATAGTGATTTTATTGTTACAGTCACTCCGATTCAATTGGATGATATCATGATTATCACTCAAAAGGGTTATGCCCTTCGCTTTAACGTGGACGAAGTGCCAGTAGTTGGTGCCAAGGCAGCAGGTGTTAAGGCAATCAATCTTAAGGATGATGATACCGTTCAGGCTGTTTTTGTAGCAAATACTCAAAGTTTCTACCTTCTGACACAAAGAGCTAGTCTCAAACGTGTGGCTACAGCAGATATTCCACAGGCTAAGCGAGCTGGTCGAGGTCTCCAAGTTCTTCGTGAGCTTAAGACGAAACCACATCGTGTCTTTACTGCGGGTCCAGTCTTTACGGAAAATGCTGGTGGTGAGATAGATCTTCTAGCAACACCAGTGGAAGAGACTCCTCAGACCTTGCTTGTAACAGCTACAACAGGTGAAACGGCAGAGGTTGACTTGTCCCTTCTAAATCTTTCAGACCGTACTAGCAACGGTAGTTTCATTGAAGGATTAGCAGACAAAGAAGTCTTTTCTGCCAAGATTATTGAAATAAAGATAAGAGGCTCTTTGTCAACTGTAGTGGGTGACGAAAAGCTAACATCTAGAGAGGACCTGATAGGTCTTCTCTTTTTTTATGTTTAGAGTGATGAAGACACGTTTCTTAAAGTTGATGAAGTTTCTAAAACCGAAGCCCAACCGTTTGATGTCTTTAATCAACTTGTTAGTCGCTTCGAGTTTCGCGTTTGAATAGTCAGTTTCTAGCGCATTCTTGATGTATTGCTTGTGTCTAAGAAAAGTCCTAAAGACCGTTTGAAAGTAGTGATTGACCTTGCTCATGTTCTCCTCTATTAACTCAAAAAACTCATCTACCCTCTTCTCCTGAAAGTGAAAAAGCAAAAGCTGATAAAGTTTGTAGGCATTAGCGAGCTCTTCTGAAAAGACCAATGTCTTCTCAATGATTTCATGTGGTACTAAAGTTTGTCGGAAGGTCTTTGAATAGAAAGAGTTGAGCGATAGCTTACGGCTGTCCTTTTGAAAGAGTCGCCAGTGATTTTTCAAGGCTCGATAGGGTAGTGATTTCTTATCGAACTGGTTCATAATAGCGATTCTTGTCTTTAAAAAGGCTCGACCAAGGTGCTGAATAATGTGAAATCGATCAAGAACGATTTTGGCGTTTGGAAAGAGCTTGCGAGCCAGTGGAATATAAGCTCCAGACATATCCATCGTGATAAACTGTACCTGTTGTCGGACTTTCAATGGATACTTCAAAAAGTAGTTTCGTATAGTAGTTTGGCAGCGATTATCAAGGATGGTTATGAGTTTGTTTGTCTCATAGTTCTGCGCAACAAAAGCCAATTTCCCTTTCTTGAACCCAAACTCATCCCAGGACATAATAGCTGGGAGTTTGTCATAGTGTTCCTTGAAAGTAAACTGGTCGAGTTTACGATAGACAGTGGACGTTGACACGCGAAGTCTTCTGGCAATATCCGTTAATGCCACCTTCTCAGTTAGGAGTTGTGTAACCTTTTGTCGGACTAGATTGGAGATTTGGCAGTTTTTCTCAACGATAGATGTCTCAGCTACCGTGACTCGTCTACAACTTTTACACTGGAAACGACGTTTTTTCAGACGTAGTAGTGTTGGAGTTCCAGCTTGCTCAAGAAGAGGGATTTTAGAAGGCTTTTGAAAGTCGTACTTGATCATCTTTCCATGGCAATGAGGACATGATGGTGCAGGGGAATCGAGTTTTGCTTGAATCTCGATATGAGTATCAGTTTCAAAAACAAGTGAAATATTGATATTTTGGTCTTTAATTCCGATTAATTCTGTGGTATTCTTAATAAGTCTCATGAGTTCTTCCTAATGATTGTTTGGTTGCTTTTCATTATAGTTCTTATGGGACTTTTTGTCTGCATTCAAAAAGCTCTATAATCTCTACAGTAGTTTTACCCACTACAGAAATTATAGAGCCAGATAAGAAAGCTTTGTTCTCTTACTAGAGGGCAGAGTTTTTTTCTTTGATGGGCAAAATAAGTGTTTTTAAAAGAATTGTCAGAATTTTGCAACATAACCTTGAAATTTTCAATGAAAAGGACTATACTAGAAAGCACATAGTAACAGAAAAGAGGACATACACATGACAGTTGATTTAGACTGGGAAAATCTAGGATTTAATTACCGTAAACTTCCATTCCGTTATATCTCATATTACAAAGACGGTAAATGGGATGAGGGGCAATTGACTGAGGATGCGACTTTGCATATTTCAGAAGCATCTCCAGCCCTTCACTATGGTCAAGAAGCTTTTGAAGGACTCAAGGCTTACCGTACTAAAGATGGCTCTATTCAATTGTTCCGTCCAGATGAAAACGCTAAACGTTTGCAACGTACTGCGGATCGTCTTTTGATGCCACAAGTTCCTGTTGACAAATTTGTAGATGCATGTAAACAAGTTGTACGTGCAAATGAAGAATATGTTCCACCATATGGTACAGGTGCAACACTTTATCTTCGCCCACTTTTGATTGGGGTTGGTGATATCATTGGTGTGCATCCAGCAGATGAGTATATCTTTACCATTTTTGCTATGCCAGTAGGTAACTACTTCAAAGGTGGTTTGGCTCCAACAAACTTCCTTATCCAAGATGATTATGACCGTGCTGCTCCACATGGTACAGGTGCTGCTAAGGTTGGTGGTAACTACGCAGCAAGTATGTTGCCAGGTAAGATTGCACATGACCATAACTTCTCTGATGTGATCTACCTTGATCCAGCAACTCACACTAAGATTGAAGAAGTGGGTTCTGCAAACTTCTTTGGTATCACAGCCGATAACGAATTCGTTACACCACTCAGCCCATCTATCTTGCCATCTATCACTAAGTTCTCATTGCTTTACTTGGCTGAAAATCGCTTTGGTATGAAAGCTATCCAAGGTGATGTTAAGATTTCTGAATTGGATAAATTTGTCGAAGCAGGTGCCTGTGGTACAGCTGCCGTTATCTCACCAATCGGTGGGGTACAACATGGTGATGACTTCCATGTCTTCTACTCAGAAACAGAAGTAGGTCCTGTGACACGCAAACTTTATGATGAGTTGACAGGTATCCAATTTGGTGATGTTGAAGCACCAGAAGGATGGATTGTCAAAGTTGACTAATTCTTAATAGATAAATGATTATTTTAAGGCTTGCTCTTGCAAGCTTTTTTCTTTTTCGGTAGAATTAAGAAGATACATTAAGAAAGGATGGCTCGAGCCAAGGATCGGGTATAAATCTATGAGTAAAAAAGATAAAAAAATTGAAATCCAAATTAATGATGCTAAAGTAGTCGTCAATAAAGCAACTATTGAAGGTTTTGAACTTCTTGTTGGTAAGAAAGTCATCGGACAAATTGTGGAAATTGATGGTAAGTTTGCCGTTGTTGACAAGGAAAATGTTGTAGGTTTCCACAAGAAAATGGATGATGCAGTAGCTGCCATTATTGAATCATACAATCTTAATCATTAAAATCCAAAGTAAAGGCTTGCTTTGGTCAAGAAACTGTGATATACTATTTCTTGTTCTTAAGGAGAGATAGCGAAGAGGCTAAACGCGGCGGACTGTAAATCCGCTCCTTCGGGTTCGGGGGTTCGAATCCCTCTCTCTCTCCATGTCTAAGAAACTGAATCGGGATAGTCGATATCAAGTACTTAGATGTTTTTTTATAGCATTTTGCTATTGGGGTATAGCCAAGCGGTAAGGCAAGGGACTTTGACTCCCTCATGCGTTGGTTCGAATCCAGCTACCCCAGTAAAAGGTATCGGGTGCATTGGCACCGTCTATGTTAACCATTGTCTTTGCGGGTACCTTTAAAAATATATTGTTATCAAGGGTCAGAATTGGCTGGCTCTTGTTGGAGGATCTTTTTAGAATGAACGAATTTGAAGAATTGCTAAACAGTGTTAGCGAAGTTAACACAGGTGACGTTGTAACAGCTGAAGTTATCTCAGTAGATAATGATCAAGCAAATGTTGTTATCGAAGGAACTGGTATCGAAGGTGTTTTGACACGTCGTGAATTGACAAACGACCGTGACGCAAACGTTGCAGACCTTGTTAAAGTTGGTGAAACACTTGAAGTGCTTGTTCTTCGTCAAGTTGTTGGTAAAGATACTGATACTGTAACTTACCTTGTATCTAAAAAACGCTTGGAAGCTCGCAAAGCTTGGGATAAACTTGTTGGTCGTGAAGAAGAAGTTGTTACTGTTAAAGGGACACGTGCTGTTAAAGGCGGACTTTCAGTTGAATTTGAAGGTCTTCGTGGATTTATTCCAGCTTCAATGATCGATACTCGTTTTGTTCGTAACACTGAACAATTTGTAGGTCAAGAATTTGACGCTAAAATTAAAGAAGTTGATCCAGCTGAAACCGTTTCATCCTTTCACGTCGTGAAGTTGTTGAAGCAGAAGCTGCAGAAGCTCGTAAAGAAGTCTTCTCTAAACTTGAAGTTGGTTCAATCGTAACTGGTAAAGTTGCTCGTTTGACAAGCTTCGGTGCTTTCATCGACCTTGGTGGTGTTGACGGACTTGTTCACGTGACTGAATTGTCTCATGAACGTAACGTTTCACCTAAATCAGTTGTATCTGTAGGTGATGAAGTTGAAGTTAAAGTTCTTGCTATCGACGAAGAAGCAGGACGTGTATCACTTTCACTTAAAGCAACAACACCTGGACCATGGGATGGCGTTGAACAAAAACTTGCTGCTGGTGATGTTATCGAAGGTAAAGTTAAACGCTTGACTGACTTCGGTGCTTTCGTTGAAGTATTGCCAGGTATCGATGGACTTGTTCACATCTCACAAATTTCACACAAACGTGTTGAAAATCCAAAAGATGTTCTTTCAGTAGGTCAAGACGTTACTGTTAAAGTTCTTGAAGTAAACGCTGATGCAGAACGTGTATCACTTTCAATCAAAGCTCTTGAAGAACGTCCAGCTAACGCTGAAGGCGAAAACAACGAAAAACGTCAATCACGTCCACGTCGTCCAAAACGTCAAGAAAAACGTGACTACGAACTTCCAGAAACTCAATCTGGATTCTCAATGGCGGATCTTTTCGGAGATATCGAATTGTAAGATAAAAAAAGAGGCATGGAAACATGTCTTTTTTTCTATTTTAGAGTATGCTATAATAGTATACTGTTAGCACCCTTAGTGTAATGGATATCACGTAAGATTCCGGTTCTTGAGATAGGGGTTCGATTCCCTTAGGGTGCAAAAAGAAAAGCGTTGAAAGATTTGTTCTCTCAACGTTTTTTACTCGGTAAGTTTTAGTGAAAGTATTTTATAAAATCTTTTAGCATTGAAAGGGAAAAGACAAGCATACAGAAAAAAGTTATTAGCTTATCCTAAAACCAAAAGTAAGCTACTTTATTAGCAATTCCATGGTTGATTTATTGGGGAGGCAGTTTGGCTAATCTTTTGCAATTGATTAAAAAATTTGCTATAATACTCAGTATCTCATATTGGGGTCGTTACGGATTCGACAGGCATTATGAGGCATATTCTGCGACTCGTGTGGCGACGTAAACGCTCAGTTAAATATAACTGCAAAAAATACTAATTCTTACGCTGTAGCAGCCTAAACACCTGCTCGCGTGACTTCTAGCAGATTGCTTATGTTTGTTTAGAGGTTTTATTGATTTATAAGCTACGTTTGACCATTGCCTAGCTGGTTGAAAAGAGATTTATAGGCTCGCAGATAGAAGGCTTGAGTTATGTGTCGTCTATCTGTTAAATGAAAGACATAACCTATGGTTGTAGACGAATATGTTGGCAGGTGTTTGGACGTGGGTTCGACTCCCACCGGCTCCATAAAAACCAGAGGCGTCAGCCTTTTATTTGTATATATAGGAATTTATTATGAAAAAACTTTTGTCTTTGACCGTTTTAGGTCTCTCACTTTTTACTCTAGCTGCTTGTGGAAAATCTTCGTCTAAGACAGAGACGAAGGGATCTTTGGATAATGAAGCCTCAAAGATTTTAACCGTTAAGCATGGGAATGTTCGCCAGAACTTTGATAAGATTACCATGGCAAATGCTTCTCAGGAATTTTCAGGAGGCTCAAATCTTGATAGCTTGAAGGGCTGGTTTGGTGAACCCTCATCAACGAGTCAGGAGCAGGCAGGAGATGCTAAGCTTGATGTTTATAATTGGCAGTATGACAATGTTGTTGTTACAGCGAAACTCTTTAACAATAGCACTGTTGTTAAGTCAATTTCAAACTTTTCTTACGTCCGTGATCCTAAAATCACACTGAAGATGTACGAAAATCTCAAAAATGGAACTAGCTATGACGATGCTGTCAAAACTCTTGGTACACCGGATGTTTATTCGATTGCTGTTTCTTCAGATGCAACAATGACACAAGCACTTTGGTCTTCGAACCTTGTCGCTAAGAAGGGTGAAACAGGTAGCCTTACCCTTAACTTTAAAAATGGTGCCTTGGAAAACAAGTCGCAAGCAAATTTGATTAACAAGTAATCACAGTAAAAGATGCCTTTCTAAATCAATGAAGGCATTTTTTTGTTATAATAAAAGGAGCGATTAAAATTATGGAGATGTAATGACCAAAAAAAGACTATTTTTTATAGGGATAGCCGGTTTAATACTGGTATTCTTATGGCCTCTTTTAAATAACTTCATCCCCTTAATCAAGGAATGGATCAACGCTAAGCATGATCAAGCCTTTTTAAGAGAAGTTTTTAAGCAGGCTAATTTCCAAAATGCACTGATCCTTCTTAGTCTCATGATTCTGTCATCGGCTATTCCTGGAGTTTCAAGTTCTATTTTTTGTATTTTTGTTGGGCTACTCTATGGCCCTTTGCTTGCGATTCCGATGAATATTATTGGTAATACTTTTGGGAATTTAACTAGTTTTGAAATTCTGAGAAGACTTGAAAAGCCAGAGAAGTCCAAACGCATGGAGAAACTTCTAAACTATATTGAGAACTTTAAGCATCGCTTTATTGGGATTTCACTGGCCTTCTCTATTCCATTTATACCATCAGCTCTGGTCAATTATGCTTGTGTTCAAATGAATTTACCCACAAGGACGAGGATTTTGGCGACACTTATTGGAGTGACGCCAGTATCGATTGTTTATGCAGTTAGTGGAGATTTGTTGCTTAATATCCGTCCAATCCGAATGCCATTAGTGGCAGTACTTGCCATCTTGCTTTTTATCTCACTCGTCATTTACTTTATCCATTTTAGGAAGGAAAAAAATGAGCTTCATTCAAGTAACTAAAGAAGAATTTAACACCTATGAGTTTGTCCTTAGTGTTAGTCCGTTTCAAAGAGAGATTAGAAATTAAGGAGGTAAGTTGATGAAACTTGCATTATTGGGTACAGGAATGATTGTGACAGAGGTTCTTCCTGTGTTAACGACTATTGAGGGCATTGAGCTTGAAGCTATCTTGTCGACACCACGCTCACTTGATAAGGCAGAAGCCCTAGCTAAGCAATATGGTTTGTCTCAGGCGACTAGTGATTATGAGTTAATTTTGTCCAATCCAGAAGTCGATACGATTTATGTGGGAACGCCCAACCATACCCACTATGATTATGCTAAGAAAGCACTTTTGGCCGGCAAGCATGTTATCTGTGAGAAACCCTTCACCTTACATTTGAAAGAGTTTGAAGAGCTAGCTAAGCTTGCTCAAGAAAAAGAGCTTCTCTTGATGGAGGCTATTACCAATCAATATTTGGCTAATTTTACAGCGATTAAGGAAGCCTTGTCTGATATTGGAGATGTTAAGATTGTGAATATCAATTATTCTCAATATTCGTCACGTTATGACGCCTTTAAGCGAGGAGAGATTGCTCCTGCCTTCAACCCTGAAATGGGTGGGGGAGCACTTAGAGATCTTAATATCTATAATATCCATCTCCTGGTTGGCCTTTTTGGAAAGCCTCATCGTGTGGAATATCTACCTAATGTGGAGCGAGGAGTGGATACGTCAGGAATTCTAGTTTTGGACTATGGTCACTTTAAGGCTGTTGCCATTGGAGCTAAAGATTGTAGTGCGGAGATTCGTTCAACTATACAAGGTGATAAGGGCGCTATTACAATTTTTGGTGCAACCAATACTCTTCCTGAGATTGGAGTCACTCTCAATGGTCAGAAAGAGAGAGTCGTCAATCTCAATAGTCCACAACATCGTATGCATGATGAATTTGTGGCTTTTGAAAAGATGGTGGCTACTAAGGATTTTGACAGTGTTGCCAAGCAGTTGGAACATAGTCGTCAGGTTATGGAAGTTCTGGATCAAGCTTCGAAAGCTTTGTAACAAACTAAAAAACAAGCAGTGGTATTGGCCATTGCTTGTTTTGTCTTATACAGTTGTTGGGAATGAAATCTCAATCAATTTGTCAGTGTGTACTGTTCTGAGTTTGTCCATCAAAACAATATCCTTGTCGATTTTTCGTTTGAGGAAGAATTCACGGATAACTTCTAATTCATTGTCTTTAACAGCACGGTGTTTATTTGAAATCAAGAGTTCATAATGCTTAGGTGCTTGTGTAAAGACAACATCAGTATTCCCAGCAGAGTAGGTCTCTACGAGAAAGGCATCCGTGTTGTCTAGTTGGTTTTGAACGAGTTCTTGGTGTGTACGGGTCGTATTAATGAGTTTCATAGTTTCCTCCTAGGATTTGTCAGTTGTTGTGTTAGTTTCTTTCCATTGTTCGATTCCCCATTTATGACTGCCACGTTTAAGTTTAGCAATGGCTTCATCAATTGGAAACCAAGCCAGATTATTGAAATCTTCAAGAGGTTTGCCAATTTTTGAAAAATCTACAACTTCATAAATATAGGCTGGATTGTAATAGTAAGTGTCACGGTGGCTTGAATAGAAGTATTCATCGGCCTGGCCATAGTACTGGCCCAAAGTGGCTGTAAACCCAAGTTCTTCAATTAACTCGCGTTCTAATGCGCTATAGTGATCCTCGCCTGCTTCGATCTCTCCACCTGGGAGAAACCAAGCCCCGTTAGGAGCCTGGACTAAAATAATCTTTGTATTTTCTTGGTTAGGAATCACAGCATAAACACCGTAACGTGTTTGATAATGAGCTCCCTCAACCTTGTCACCAAATGTTGGATTCATGAGTTGCTCCTTACGTTTATTTGCCTATATTATACTAAAATTTTGCTCATTTTCCTATTGATTTAGGCAGAATTAGGGATAAATTTGAAAATAGGAAATGAAAAGATAAAGAAACCAAGTCATTGCGACTTGGTTTCTTTGTTTAATCAGTTTCTTTTGATGTCTCAGCTTTCTGAGTAGTTTTTTCGGCTTTTTTAGCAGACTTAATGGTGATGTGCCCTTTTGAAGTCATGACTGCCTTGAGATCTTTTTCATTTGGATTTTCAAGGTAGAAGTCTGTAATAGCATCTTCAATATGGTCTTGGATGGTACGACGTAGTGGTCGAGCCCCCATCTTAGGATCGTAACCAAGGTCAACCAATTTTTCCTTAACTTTCTCAGTTACACTGAGGTGGATACCGTTATTAGCCAAGCGTTGGTTGACATTATCAAGCATGAGGTCAACGATAGTAAGGAGATTTTCTTTGCTAAGGGCAGAGAATTCGATAATACCGTCAAAGCGGTTCATGAATTCAGGGCTGAAGAAATCTCCAAGCTGGTTAAGCACAGAATTGGTACGATTTTCACGGGCAGCTCCAAAGCCAACGCTAGCTTCAACTTTACCTGTACCAGCATTTGAAGTCATGATGATGATGGAATCCTTGAAACTTACAGTTCGCCCTTGACCATCAGTCAAGCGACCGTCGTCAAGAACTTGGAGGAACATGTGAAGAACGTCTGGGTGAGCTTTTTCAACCTCATCCAGAAGAATGAGTGAATATGGATTACGGCGGACTTTTTCAGTTAACTGACCAGCTTCGTCGTAACCGACGTATCCTGGAGGGGCACCGACCAATTTAGCGACAGCATGTTTTTCCATGTATTCTGACATGTCGAAACGAATCATACTGTCAGCTGAACCAAAGAGTTCAATAGCCAATTGTTTAGAGAGTTCAGTTTTACCGACTCCTGTAGGACCTACGAAGAGGAAGCTACCAATTGGGCGATTTGGTGCACCCAATCCAACACGATTACGACGGATGGCTTTGGCAATCTTATCAACTGCTGCATCTTGTCCAATAACATGTGATTTAAGATCATCAGCAAGACTAAGAAGTTGTGATTGTTCTTTTTCTTTCAAATCACCGACAGGAATATTGGTTTTTTGTTCCACAATGGCTTCGATATGTTTTTCTGTGATGACAGGCATATCTTGGTCTTTGATGGTTTGTTTTTGCATTTCCTTGTATTTAGCAATTTGATCACGGAAATAGGCAGCTTTTTTTCAAAGTCTTCGTCACGAGTAGCTTGAGCCTTGAGGTTTTCAGCCTCAATCAAACGTTTGTCGATATCTTTAGGATCAACAAAATTGAGGGTCAAGTTCATCTTAGAACCAGCTTCATCGAGAAGGTCAATGGCCTTGTCTGGCAAGAAACGGTCTTGAATGTAGCGGTTGGACAATTCTGCAGCTGCAGTAATCGCTTCGTCCGTATATTTGACATGGTGGTAGTCTTGATATTTAGGTTGGATACCACGCAAAATAGTGATGGTTTCCTCAACCGTTGGTTCGTCAACCTTAACTGGTTGCATACGACGCTCTAGGGCAGCATCTTTTTCGATGATGCGGTATTCGTTGAGTGTAGTTGCTCCGACCAGTTGAAGTTCCCCACGAGCAAGGGCAGGTTTTAGGATGTTTCCAGCATCCATATTGCCATCCCCGGCATTACCAGCTCCTACGATTTCATGGATTTCATCAATAAATAGGATAACATCCTGACGTTGACGAATTTCTTCCATGAGTTTTTGCATGCGTTCTTCAAATTGGCCACGGATACCAGTCCCTTGAACCAGGCTGACCACATCGAGACGAATGACTTGTTTGCCTTGGAGTTTTTTTGTGGCACGCTACCGTCAACGATTTTTTGAGCTAGACCTTCAACGACAGCAGTCTTACCGACACCGGGTTCACCGATGAGGACGGGGTTGTTCTTGGTACGGCGGTTAAGAATTTCGATGACACGAATGATTTCCTCGTCACGACCAATAACAGGATCAATGTCTCCACGACGAGCGATGTCAGTGATGTTAATGCCGAACTCTTCAAGAAGACCTTGTGGCTGTTGAGGAGCTTGTTGGCGTGGTCCTCCTGGACGTCCTGGTCCTTGTGTATTGCCACCGTTTCCTCGGTTACCACCTTCTTGTGTTGGAGGTGTATTGGGAAGATCGCCGTTAGAAGAACGGAAGTTATTTAGGTCGCTGAAGAAATCGTCGAAGAAGTTGGAACCTCCTGTTTGATTGAATTGATTGAGGGGGTTATCTGGATCAGATTTCATGATTTTATAACAATTTTGACAGAGGTCAACTTGTTGCTGATTACCATTTACATTGGTATACAAATGAATACTAGCTTCATTAAGGTTACAGTTTTGACAGAGCATATCAGTACCTCTTTTCTATCTGAATTGGGAAAGACCTTTATTGAAAATAATCTTGGTCAAAAAAGGTCAAATCTATGTCTCCATTATAGCATGCGGAAGGTAGATTGCAAGTAAAAAGCATCTAGATTTGGCACTCTCTTAACAAGAGTGCTAATATTGAATTTAAATTCAAAAATACTTGCCTAAAATGCATAAATATTATATAATGTTTTTTTATATTATTCAGAACGAAAGAGAGATACCTATGACACAAGCTAAATCATTTTTGAAAGAAATCGACTTTACCAAGCAGGAACTTGAGGAGTTAATCGATTTATCTATAAAATTTAAACAGCTAAAGAAGGAAAGAATTCCGCATAAATATTTAGATGGCTTAAATATTGCTCTGATTTTTGAAAAAACATCTACAAGAACCCGCTCAGCTTTTACAGTGGCTGGTCAGGACCTAGGTATGAATGTGACCTACCTTGGTGCTGGAGACATTCAGTTAGGTAAAAAGGAATCTGTAGTTGATACAGCCAAGGTGCTTGGTTCTATGTTTGATGGAATCGAATACCGTGGTTTTTAAAGCAAGAAGATGTCGAAGATTTGGCGAAGTACTCAGGTGTTCCGGTCTGGAATGGTTTGA
>BNJV01001960.1_pt1 | contig 146229 bp, 236 predicted proteins | sample 8540591 | NCBI WGS metagenome assembly BNJV01 (sample SAMD00202457, study PRJDB9452) | human saliva metagenome | host: Homo sapiens
TCGTCGGACTCGACCACGTCCGCGCTCTCGAAACTGCCGAACTCTCGGGGCCAGCGCCAGCGTGTCATCATGGCCTGACTCGGGACCCGAGCCTGGTCATCGCCGATGAGCGACCACCGCTCTGGACGTCACCGTCCGAAGCAGGTGCATCGACCTGCCTGGGCGGAAAGCTGCGCGAGAAGCTTAGTTCCGCCATGGTTCCGTCAGCCACGACCTGGCCCTGGTCGCCACGGATCGCTCACCGCGTCACCGTCGCTGCGCAGCCGGGCAGGGTCGTCGAGCAGGCCGGGGACCTCCGAGCGCTGTCCCAACCGGTTCACAGTACACCGCGGCCTAGCTGGGGCGGTCCTGTCCATCGAGGGATCCAGCGCCGCATCAGGTGCGCGGCACCGTCTAGTCCCAGGGTTCGTCAGAGGGCGACCGACTCGCCCCAGGTCCTGCACCCGAGGTCGGCCTGGAGGCCAGCCGTCCTCAAGCCGGTGGTCCGGGCGACCGAGCACTACTACGCCATCACGCCCGAGCTCGAGGCGGTCTACTCGGAGAGCCACTGATGCCCGCCGACGCCCTTCAGCTCCCTGGAACCCGCAGACGGACGGTCATCGAGGCTGCGACGCGCTTGTCCGTGATCACGGTCCCTGCGAGCCGACTGCTTCCGCCCAGATAGCTGGTTCACGCCGTCCGACGACGTCTCGCTGGCGGTCGGCGCGGCGAACCCTCAGGCTGGTGCGAAGTCCGGCTGCGGTAAAGTACCACCGCCCCGCGTCATGGTGGGTCTGCAGACCCCACGCGCGGCGGAGTCCACTTCAGGGACGCAAGCTCGGCGCTCAGCGCTACGGCTCGCAGGGGCTCGCGCCTCGGTCTGTCGTCTTCGGGACCCGGCCACGGCGCTGAACCGCGCATGATCGTGCACGAGCACTCATCGACCCGCTCAACGTTCACGGCATCGGCTACGCCACGCGCGAGCGCAAAGCAGAGTCTCACTTCATCTGGTCGGGCTGCCCTCCAGCGCTCTGGACGTTCTGCCCCGGGCAGATCCGGCAGCCAACGCGCAGCGCGTGGCCATCGCCCGGGCCCTGGCACTGGACGACATCATCGTCAGCCGACGAGCCCGACCAGTGCCCTGGACGTGTCCGTGCGCGCAGGTCCTCAACCTCTCCAGGATCTCCCAAGGCCGCGCCTCGGCCTCGGACTGCGTGTTCATCAGCCACGACATCAACACCGTCCGGTATGTCGGACCCGCATCGCGATCTGCGCGCTGGGCGAGATCCTCGAGACGAGCTCACATGAGAGATCTTTTAACGGCCCCGGCAGGGACGTACACGCACTCTGCGCGGCGCCCTCGCTGCTGAGGACTGATCAGCTGCGCCCCGCACGCCCAATCCCTCGGCATCCATTCACGGACAACTGAAGAAATCAAGCAGCTGCAACGGACACCCGTTTCACCGGGCCTCAATCCCCCGGTCGTCATGACCTGCACCCAGACGGCTCGTCGACCTCGCCGGGTCTTGACCGCGTCGTCGAGCAGCTCACTCGCAGGAGGTCACGGCCGTTCTCCTGGGCTCCTCGTGAGACGGGCTATCTCACCGACTCCCGAGCGCGAAGCGCCGTCATCGCGCGCCATCACCACGACGGCGGGGCGCGTGCCCGTCCTGGCGCGGGCGATCGACACGACGGCGAACCGTGTCATCGAGCAGGCGGCGCGCCTCAAGCCCTGGGAGCGGACGCCGTCGTGGCCACCTGCCCCTTCACGCGGTCAACGACTGCGTCGGATCGCCGATCACTTCCGCGCCATCGCCGCGCGCCGTGACGTGCCCGCTGTTCGCCTATGACGTCCCGCGGTCCGCCTCAGCGGCGTCAAGCCCGGCTGGATCTGCTCGTCGCCTGCGAGGCGTCTGGCGAGCGTCAGGACTCCTGGACGACGTGCGCCACCTGTTGGCCCGCCAATGAGGCCCGCTGGCGCTGCTGACGGGGCACGGGTGGTTGTGAGGCGTGCTCTGCTGGCGCGACGGCGTCGTGCCCGGTCCCGTATCGAGCCGCCCTACGGAGGTGTGGGCAGGCCGCCCAGCGCGGGGAGGAGGGCCGTCGTATCCAGGACGGGATCTGCGCGGATTCGAGATCGTCCACGTGCCCGGGGCGCCCCGGCGACGCGCCGGGCATCGGCGCCTTCAAGACAACATGCGGGCGTGGCATCATCGACACCAACACCATGGCGTTTCCCCGTCAAAGGGCGGTGCAGGGCGATGCGAAGGACGGGGTCGCGCGATCCCGTGCGCCGAACGAGGGCCTGATCTGAGAATGGCGGCGTCCGACCGCCGACTGTCGTGCGACGGGCAGCAGCCCGGGTGGGCGCTCAGGGTCGTCGGCGTCGATGTGGGGGTACAAGATCGCCGCCGCCCTCGTGTCCGCTGACGGCGGGCTGCGGTCGGCGCCCATCTGAAGCTCCCACCGGCGCGCGCAGGGCGCTCGAGGCCGTGCCTCGACGCCGTCGCGGCCTCGGTGACGACCCTCATCGACACGGCGTCACGCGCGGCGCCCAATGTGAGCGCCCGCCCGGTGGCGGTCGGGATCGGGCTCGGCCGGTGTCATTGACGCGCCGGCCGGGCGTGGTCTCTCGGCCACCGACACCATCACCGGCTGCCCCGGCACCGACATCGCCGAGTGGCGCGACGCCTGCTCGCCGCGGCGTCGCGTCGCAGGATCTGCTCGTGCATGTCGATAACGACGTCAACGCCTACGCCGCCGGCGAGGGCCTGGATCGTGGGCGGGTGCCGGGGGCGCGGCAACGTTCTCGTCGTGGCCGTGGGCACGGGGTCGGCGGGCGTCGTCCTGGACGGCGCGTCCACCACGGCGCGCACTTCCTGGCCGGGGAGATGGGGCACATGCCCTCCGGCAGGCGGGATCGAGCCCTGCACCTGCGGGCGCCCGGCCATCTCGAGCCATGGCGGCCGGGCCCCAGATCGCCGCGTTTACCGCGAGCCTACCGGGCGCTGTCGATGTCACCGGCGCCCACCAGGTGGAGAGACTCGCCGCCGGTGACGCCGTCGCCCGACGCGTCTATCGCAGGCGGCCATCGCCCTGGGCAAGGCCATCGCCGCCGTCGTCGCGATCCTGGATCCTGAGCGCGTCATCGTCTCGGAGGCCTGGCCCGCCCGGCGACCTGTGGTGGGGCCCTGCGCGGACAGTGCGCGGAGAGGTCGTCGGCCTCGTGGCCGATGATCTCGAGCTCGTTTCCCGCCGCCCCTCGGCGACCGCCCCATCTGGGCGGCGCCCACCAGGCCCGCTGCGCCCTGTCGCGGCGCGCAGGCTCCAGGCCCGCGCGACGACGGCGCTCGGTCCGACTGCGGGGCCACCCACTCGACCAACGGAGGAACACCCCATGACCGCACTGGATCCTGTTCTCGTCAGGCTGCGCGACTCATCGCCTCTGCCCAGGCCTCACCTGGGAGAGCCCATGCGCGATCCGCGCACCATGGACCAGGTCGCCCAGGCCTGCGTCGCCGGCGGCGCCGTCGGCGTCCGCGCCCAGGGCCTGGCCGACCTGGCCCTGATCAATCAGCACGTCGAGGTCCCCGTGATCGGCCTCGTGGAAGGACGGTCACGACGGCGTCTTCATCACCCTCGACCCTGAATCACGCCATCGCCGTTGCCGCCACTGGTTCGCAGATCGTCGCCATCTGATGCCACGCGCCGCCCGCGCGGATGGCCGCACCTTCGCCCAGACGGTGGCCGGCCTCAAGGAGGTACGCCCGGACGTCCTGGTCATGGCCGACTGCGGCAGCCTTGACGATGCCCGCATGGCCCAGGACGCCGGTGCCGACGTGCTCGGCACCACCCTGGCGGGCTACACCGGTGAACGCCCCAGAACCGATGGTCCCGACATCGAGCTCATCGACCGGCTGGCGGCGATAGCGGAGGTCCCGCTCGTCGTCGAGGGCCGCGTGCACACCCCGGCTCAGGCGGCTCTGGCCATGGAGCACGGGGCCTTCGCCGTCGTCGTCGGTACTGCTGTGACTCACCCCACCACTATCACCTCCTGGTTCGTTCAGGCCATCGCTGCTCCCTGAGTGCGCGTTGATGCCGCGGCTCGCACTGCCGGCCGTGGCGAGTGTGACGCGTGTGACCAACGAGGCGAAAGAAGATCACAAAGTAGTGCGCCACGCCGAGAAAACACCGTCATATCTGACAAAACAGCCCATTTATGCATAGCGTTGCCGTCAGCGGCACCGTTCCTGGTGCCCACCAACGACTGAGAGGCAGATATATGTCCGTCAACCGCACTGGAGCTCATTGCCGCCATCGCCGAGAGGCCGATCTCACCAAGGTCCAGGCTGATGCCTTCCTTGCTGCTTTCCAGAAGGTCCTGGTCGACAATGTCGCCAAGGGCGAGGCCGTCAAGATCACCGGCCTGATGGGTGTGGAGCGCGTTGAGCGCGCCGCTCGTACCGGCCGTAACCCCCGCACCGGCGAGGAGATCCAGATCCCCGCCGGCTACGGTGTCAAGCTGACGGTCGGCTCCGCCCTTTGAAGAAGGCGGTCGCCAAGCGACCTCAGCGTGAGGGACCGATGCTGCTGGGAGAGCAGCCGGACCGGAAGACGTCAGGCGCGTCACCCCTGCTGGGTGCCGCGCCTTCGTCACTGGGGCGATGCGAAGCGATCGCGAGGAAACGATGAGGCGCGATGAGGCATAACGCGGCATAACGCGCGAAAAGAGGCGGTCTGGCGGTCTGCATATCGAGATATCGAGGATCCTTCGCGGTAGGGAGGATCGGGCGAGCTCTCGTGCATACCCTCAGTCGAGGACTCAGCGTCTCCTCAACCCGTGCAAGCCGATTCCGCGCTTGTCCTGGAAGGGCTGTGCAAGGCCTTCGGACAGAAGATCGCCGTCAACATGCTCTCTCTGGTCGTTCCGGTCGGCTCCATCTACGGCGTTGTCGGTCCCACGGGCGGGGCAAGACCACGACCCTGTCAATGGCGACAGGACTGCTGCTTCCCGACGCCGGCCGCGCGAGCGTCCATGGCATCGACGTATGGGCCCAGCCGATCGCCGCCAAGGCGCAGCTCGGTGTTCTGCCCGATGGCCTGCGCACTTTCGACCGCCTGACCGGGCTGGAACTGGTCACGTATGCCGGGCTGCTGCGCGGTCTCGAGCGTGACGTCGTCGTCGCCCGTGCGACCCAGCTCCTCCATGTCCTGGACCTCGATAGTGCCGGACGCACCCTCGTCGCCGATTACCCGCCGGCATGCGCAAGAAGATCAACCTCGCCTGTGCGCTGGTCCACTCGCCCAGTGTCCTCGTCCTGGACGAGCCCCTTCGAGGCTGTGGATCCGGTATCGGCCCGAGACGATCCAGTCGATCCTGGCGGACTTCGCGCGCCGGTGGCGGCACCGTCATCATCTCCAGCCACGTGATGGCGACCGTGCAGCGCTTCTGCACCCATGTGGCCATTGTCGGCGCGGCCGAGTCGTAGCCGCGGGCACCACCGAGGAGGTTGCCGCAGGCATGGACCTGGAGGACCGATTCACCCAGCTCGTCGGGGCCCCGGCGACGAGAGAGGGGCTGTCGTGGTTGCGACCCTCGTCCGACTGAGGTGGAGAATCACCCTCAACGCCCTGGGGCGCAGTGTGTGGATCCTGCTGGCTGCTCTGCTCGGAGCCGCCTGGGCATTCAGCGCGACCATCTCGGTGGGGGCCGGTGCCGCAGCGCTCGACTTCATGCCCCGACCCCGCTCGCCTCGACCACCATCGGCGCTCTGGGAGCGCTGGCGACCCTGGCTGGACCCTGGTGCCGCTCCTGCTCACGGGCGTCGACTCCACGCTCGACCCGCGGGCGCTCGCTCCATGGATCGCCCCTCCCGCTCCCTGGTCAGAGGGCTTGCCGTGGCCGGAGCCGCGGGGATTCCGGCATTGGCAAACCGCGTCTGCGCCGTTCTGCCCGCCCCTGGTCTGGGCGGTGGGCGGGCATCAGCCGCCGCCGGCCTCGCACTGGTCCTCGCTCCGGTTGCCCTGGCGACCTGCGTGCTCACCTCCCGCATCGTCGTGATCGGCACGGGCGCATCGACCACCCGCCGGGCCAGAGACCCCATCGGCGCCATCGGAGAGTGGCCGTCATCGGGGCCGCCCTCATGCCGAGCCTGCTCCAACTCGTCGCCACGAGCTCGCACAGGGCTCGACGGCTCCGGAGCTCATGATGATCGGCCGGGTGCTGTCGCTGAGTCCCTTCGGATGGGCCTTCGCGGCTCCGGCTGTCTTGCTCAGGGGCACTGCGGCTGGCGCTGGTTCTGACGGCCGGCGCCCTGATGCTTCCGGTTGTGCTGATGCCGTTGTGGGGCCGGGTCGTGCAGCGTGTCATGTCGGGTGGCCGTGCAGCCGGGCGGCGTGGGCGCCCGGAGCGCTTCGCCTCTGCAGCCGCATGCGCCTCATGCGGCCTCCGCCGGCGACGGACGCCACCACCGGCTCTTCGAGCTGCTGCTGTGGCAGCGGAGGCTGGCGCGGGTCGTTCCATCACGGACCGCCGCGATCGCCGCGCGCTGCCTGCGCTACTGGCGCAACGATCCGCGCTACCCGGGCTCTGGGCCTCTCCTCCACATTCGTCATGCTCATCGTGGGCATTGTGGTGGTGCTGAGGCATGACAACCGGAAGCGCTGATAGTGATGTCGTTTTCATGAGCGCTCCGGTCAATGCTGCGCTCGGCGGCGTCGGCGGCGCTGCTCGCCCCCCTGGATCGCCTTGATGTCCGGCTGGGTGCTGCACGACGACCTGGCTTATGACTCCACTGCCCTGTGGATGCACCTGAGCGCCGGAGTACGCGGCCGTGACGACCGGTTGGGGCGCATTAGCCGCTGCCCTGTGGCACCTTCCCGTTCTGATGATCCGGGACCGCCGCCCTCGGAGCGTGGACCGGGCGCTGGGACATCGTCCCCCGCGTCCATCGGGGCGCAGCTCGGCCTGTACGGGGCCGCCGCAGCCTGGTCGGCGGTTATCAGCGCGCTCCCTGCCCCTACGAGGTCAATGCGCCGGAGAGAGCCCTTGAAGTCGCGGACCTCAGGCATGATCCCTGCTCGCCTCCCTGGTGCAGATGATCGGCCTGATGGTGATCGCCGTGCTCGTGCTGCCGGTCCTCATCGGAATCTGGGTCCCTCGCGGCCACCGGTGCGTGGCAGTGGGGCTGGGCGCTCTGGTCAGCGGGACGCTCTGGGGCGCGGGTCTGGCCTGGGCAGGTGCTGTCTGGGGCGGGCGGGCGTTGGACCGGCGCTGGGTTCAGGTCTCGCCACCGTGCGCTCGTGGCCCAGGGCACGCTGACACGCAGTGAGAGCCATCGGATCATCGGGTCTTGATGGACGGAGAGTCCGGTGCCGAAGGATGACAAACAGTTATCTGCTGCTTTAGCGGTTTTCTGGCCGGCGCGCATTGTTGCGCAGCTCGGTGTCGATGGCCCGCTTGGCCGAGATCGTCTCCGCATCGCCGAAGAGGAATACACCTATGAAGCTCGTGATCCTGGACACCGCCGAGGCCATCGCCGAGCGCGCCGCCGATTCCATTGAGGATCTTCTGGCCGCGAAACCCGCCGCTGTTCTGGGAACCGCCACGGGGTCGAGTCCGCTTCCCCTCTACGACGAGCTCGCTCGCCGTTGCGAGGCCGGGCGCATCTCCTTCAAGGAGGTCACTGGCTTCGTGCTCGACGAGTACGTCGGTCTCGCCCGAGGGCACCCCTCGAGCGCTACGCCACCTTCATGGAGAGGAACCTGCGTTCCCGTGTGGACATGCGGCCCGGCGCGCTGCACGGCCCCGATGCCCTGAGCGACGACCTCCAGGCCGCCTGCGACGCCTATGAGGCCGCCATGGCGGCTGCCGGCTACGCGACCTGCAGATCCTGGGCATCGGCGCTGATGGCCACATCGGCTTCAATGAGCCGGGCGGCCCGCTCGATCCTCGACCCACCTTGATGAGCTCACCGAGCAGACCCGCCGTGACAACGCCCGCTTTCTTCGATGGCGACATCAATGCTGTCCCCACCCGCTGCATCACCCAGGGCTGGGGACCATCATGAAGGCCCGTAAGCTCGTCCTGATCGCCACCGGCGAGAACAAGGCCGAGGCCATCGCCCACCTTGTCGAGGGCGAGGTCGACTCCTCAGTGGCCCGCCACCGTGATGCAGAACCACGCCGATGCGCTCGTGTTTCGTTGATCCGCTGCCGCGAGCCTGCTCAAGAAGCGGTACTGATCGTACGAAAGGCTCTTGCCGCTCTGCCTATCTGCTGCTCGCCCGGCCGACTCGGTTTGCCCGGCTTACTCGGCTTTACACTGACCCACGAGCGAGCCCTTTGCACCCACGATCGGAGTCTCAGCGACCCGGATGCTCAGCCGAGTCAGTCGGTCGGGATCGCCGTCCTCGAGCGCGAGGAGCTCCAGTCCACCGACGACGGCGATGCCGACCGCTTTCGCCCACTACGTGCGGAAGGACAAGATCGCCGCGGCCTCCACCGCCTGTCGTCCGGTGGTCGCTCTGTGCGGCAGGGTGTGGACTCCGGACGGGATCCGTCGAAGTACCCGGTGGCCCACCACCTGCAAGCAGATATACGAGACGATGCGAAGCCCGGCGGCGGCAGGGAGACGGTTCCGCACTTCCGCGCTTCCCCTTCTCGGAGAGGCGGTCGGTGAGTCCGCGCGAGGGCTCTCGCGCAGCATCGCCCGACCCAGCCATCCATTTTTCGCCGCCGAGAATCTCCGTCTCCGGCCTATCCTCAGCGCGCCGCCTGGGACATCGCGACCGCTGCGGGCCTGGCAGGCACGCTGGAGAAGCACCTGGCGGATACGCCAGAGGGATTTCCTGGCCGTGGCCACACCGGGCGCGGGAAGACGACCTTCGCCCCGCGTGTCGCCACTGAGCTGCTCGCCGCTGGCGACGTCACAAGGTCACCGTCGTGTGCGCCCCACCGAGCACCTGAAGTACCAGTGGGCCCGGCGCTCGCGTCGGCATCCATCTGGATCCCTCCCACACGAATTCTCCAGGGCGCGCGCTGGGCTCGCGCTTCGACGGGGCGGCCGTGACTCACGCTCAGGTCGCCGCCAACGTCAGGCTTCATCGCAGCCGTACCTGACTCGATTCGCACTCTGGTGGTTCTTGATGAGATTCACCATGGTGGAGACGCGCTGAGCTGGGGGCGATGCCATCCGTGAGGCGTTCACGCCGGCTCGCCGTCGGCTCGCCCTGACCGGGACGCCCCTTCCGCTCCGACGAGTCGGCCATCCGTTCGTGCGCTACGTCGAGGGCTGGTGGCGCCAAGCGCTCCCGAGCCGACTACTCCTACGACTACGCCGACGCCTCTGCGGGACGGGAGTCGTGCGCCCGGTCATGTTCATCGACCCTACGGGCGACATGCGCTGGCGCACCAAGGCCGGTGACGAGGTGGCGGCGAGATTGGGGGAGCCGCTGACCAGGACCTGGAGGCTCAGGCCTGGCGGACGGCCCTCGATCCCTCGGGGGAGTGGATCCCCGCGGTTCTGGCTGCAGCCGACCAGCGCCTGAGTGAAGTGCGCCGTCAGGTGCCCGATGCCGGCGGACTCGTCATCGCCTCGGATCAGAGCTCCGCCCGTGCCTATGCGAAGCGGCTTCAGCGCCATCACCGGCCAGGCCCCACCGTGGTGCTGTCCGACGACGCCGGCGCGTCCAGTCGCATCGAGACCTTCGCCGCGAGCGAGGACCGCTGGATGGTGGCGGTGCGGATGGTCTCCGAGGGCGTGGACGTGCCCCGCTTGGCGGTGGGCGTCTATGCGACCTCTACTGCGACTCCGCTGTTCTTCGCCCAGGCCGTCGGTCGTCTGTCCGCTCGCGCGCCCGAGGGAGACGGCCTCGGTGTTCCTGCCTCAGTCACGCCCTGCCGTGTCCTGGCGGGCGAGATCGAGGCTGCCCGCGATCACGTTCTAGGCGCGCAGGCCCACTGACGAGGATTCGCATCTTCGCCCCGAGGACCGGCTCGTAGCCGAGGCCAACAGAGGGAGAAGGCCTCGGACGACCTGCTGGGCGCTTTCGAGGCGCATGGACTCCACCAGCTGAGTTCGACCGGGTCCCGTTCGACGGCGGTGAGTTCGGCACCGGCGCCATGGTCGGCAGCGTTGAAGAGCAGGAGTACCGGCTCTGCCCGGCCTGCTCGAGCCGGAGCAGGTGACAGCCCCCTGCTGCGTCAGCGTCATGGACCAGCAGATCAAAGGCCCAGAAGAAGCAGGCGGCTGCGGCGCGCAGTCGCCAGGCCAACTCCGGCGTCGATGATGCCCGACGACGGCCGCCGCCCGCAAAGAGCCTGAGCAAGCTCGTCGCCGCCTGGGCCCGCCATTCCGGTCAGCCCCATAGTCGTGCACACCGACCTTCGCCGTGTGTGCGGTGGTCCCGAGGTGCCGCAGGCCTCACCGAGGAGATCGTCAGCGCGTGGAGACCCTGCGCCGCTGGTTCGTCGGCAAGCGTTGAGAAGGGACTGTGGGGCTTGCGGTGCGATGCGCCGCAAGCTCACGGGGCGCATCATGCGACGCAGCCGTGCTCGCGCTCAGCCCGCGAGGGGCTACGGGCCATCGAGGTCCAGGTGACGCGTCGGCACCGCCGGCTCGCCCTCGCTCAGACGCCAGGCGTCGTAGGGCAGTTCAGCGTGAGGCCTGGTGCCGGTCGGCTGCAGCGGCGCAGTGCCTGCGGACCCCTGTGTTCTTCGACGATGACGCCGTTGCGCACCAGGTCGACTCTGCAGCGGGCGGGCCTTGGCCTCGCTCAGGGCCGCCAGTGCTTCATCCTGCTCGAGCCGATATCACGAGCTCTTCGAGGGCGGATCCATCGGCGCCCGCTACACGGCCGGCCCACTCGCGCCCACCGACGAGTCGCCTTGCCCCCTCGGAGAACTTGGCGACCTGGTGCATCGACCATCGGCTCCCGCCCGCTCGACGAGCACAGACCAGGGCGGCGGTCGGGCGGCTGGGAGCGGTGACCAGCTGATGCCCACGCCGTAGGGAGTCCACCGGGGCGCCCCAGGCCGGCGATCGCATACTCGTCCAGATCGTTGGTCACCGTGATCTTCGTCGTCGTGGCACCCAGGGCGTCGAGCTGAGCCGCGCACCTTGAAGGCCTCGGCGACCAGATCTCCGGAGTCCAGGCGCACGCTCCGAGCTCGCCCCGGCGTCGCGGGCGGCCTTGACGAGCGCTCCACGCCGCGGGCGATGTCGCGTGGTATCGACCAGGATCGTGGTACCAGGTCCGAGGCTGGCCACCTGGGCCGCGAAGGCGTCCTCCTCCGAATCGTGCAGCAGGGTGAAGGGAGTGCGCCGAGGTGCCGACCGTGGGGAATTCTGTGGCGCACTGCCGGCCTCGAGGTCGCTGTGCCGACGAAGCCGCCGACGACGGACGCACGGGCCGCCGCGACCGCTGCCTGCTCATGGCCCGCCTGGCCCCGAAAATCCACGCAGGGGCGACCGTGCGCGCGATCGTCATGCGGGAGGCCGCCGAGGCGACGGCGCAGTCGTGGTTGTAGATCGACAGGGCCAGGGTCTCCAGGATGCAGGCCTCGGCGAAAGTGCTGCCCTCGACGGTGAGCAGCGGCGAGCCTGCGAAAGTAGCACTCGCCTCGGCGTATCCGCGGATCGTGCCGGAGAAACGATAATCGCGCAGGTAATCCAGAGTGAGTGTCATCTACGACGCCGGCGCTGTGGAGGAAGTCGATCGGCACTGGTGAACACGAAGTCCTCGACGGCGTCCAGGAGGCGGCCCGTGCCGGCGACCACGCCGAAGCGGCGGGAGGACGGCGTCGCCGCCCGAAAAGCTCGAACACGCTTGCCCGCTCGGCGGTTCCCGAGCGGGCGCCGCAGCACATGGTGAGCCTCGTACATGTCGGCTGAGCAGGGCTGTGGCGGGAGCCGCCGGGCGAGTGCGGCGCGCCGCATGGCTGTCATGGCGCATAGCTCATCCGGGTTGAGTCGGGGCGCGGAGCACCCGCCCCGCTTTCCGTCCCGGCCGCTGACGCTGGTGCCCATGTCCAGTGCGCCGCATGTTGTCGAGGCCTGACGTTCAGGCGCGCGCACGCAGTGCTGTCCATTCCCCGTGGCGCACGGTCGTCCACGACGATCCGGTCAACACCATGGATTACGTGACCCTGGGTCTTCCACTCATATTTTCCGGGTTCCAGTAGCCACTGGCGCGCCGGCGCATGCTGGAGGTCTACACGCTCGGGCGCGCCACGGTATCCACTGGCGTGCGCAGCGCATGGAGCGTCGATGTCACCGCCATGCACCCTACGGCCTGCGCGCCACCGAGTCCGTCGGAGACGGTGCTGACGGTGCCGGCGGTGCTGACGGTATCGACCGAGGCGGGTCCTGATGCGCGGCTTTCGCGGCGTCGGCCGACGGCTGGCAGAGTCACCTGGAGACCTGGGAGCGCGAGTATCTCGCGGTCTGTTCAGAACAGGTCGCCGTGCTGCTGATACCCCGGCGATCCTGCTGCCCCGCACAGGAATCAGGGCGACAACGAGGAGCCCGGGCAGTCGGAGCCGCGGCGCGGGAGAGCGCCCATGACGGTGATGTTCTCGCCGCTTGGACTTCGACCCGGCTCCCGCATGGGCCTGCCATCCGTGCTCCGTTGTACTCGGCATCCGTCTGCCGCGCTCCTCCCCGTCATCAATGCGCTTCTGCCGGACGCCTCGAAGGACCCGGAGATCGCTCTCTGAAGTGGCGGACCTCACGCGTGAGCGCCTGCGCGACTTGAAGCATGAGCGTCTCGAGACCGTCATCACCGAGCCTGCTGGAGTTCACTGGTTCTGCGGCGGTGCTGTCAGGATCTCTCGCGGGCATGAGCAGGAGTGGCTGGGCGCACTCAACGATGTGCGGCTCGTGCTGGCGCGGCGGCTCGACATCGACGGGCCCGAAGCCGCTGAAGAGGCCCATGCCGTCGCTTGGGAGGGCGCCCCTGAGGACGAGGACGATGACGCCCGTTGGCGCCGCGGCATTGCCCTGTCATACGACATGCTCACCTGGTGGCAGGAATCACTGGTGGCCATGGTCGCTATACGGCTGAGCCGCCGCCTCAGTCTCGGGTGCGTGAATGACGCGCCGATCGGGATGCTCGACTCGGGGTTGAGGCCTGACCGTTGCAGAGGGCCGTGCTCAATCAGCTGCCCGGCGAGCAGATCCTCACATCGGTGACACGGCCAACACCCCTACGGTCCCAAGACCATTGATGAGGTTCGCTCCCTGGCGCTCGGAATTATGGACGAGCTCGTCGAGGCCGGCGTCAAGATGCTCGTCATAGCCTGCAACACCGCCTCGGCAGCCGTTCTGCACGATGCCCGGCGCCGCTACACCCCTGGAGAGGGGCGTTCCGTCGTCGAGTGATCCACCCGCGGCCCGCGCTGCGCTCGCGTGACCCGCAACGGTCGTATCGGACTGATCGCGACCCAGGGCACCGTTGATTCGCGCGCCTACGCTGATGCTCTGGAGGCCGTCCCCGGCGTCGAGCTCTTCTCGGAGGCCTGCCCGCGCTTCGTCGACTTGGCCGAGCGCGGCGTGACCACCGGCCCTGAAGTGCTCACCACCGCTGAGGAGTATCTGGCTCCGGTCCAAGAGCGCCGGTGTGGACACCCTCATCCTCGGATGCACCACCACCCGCTGCTCATGAGGCCCGATCTCCTAGTGTCATGGGGAGGACGTCACCTCGGGTGACCTCGAGCGAGGAGACCGCCAGGACGTCTACCGGGAGCTCGCCCGGCGCGATCTGCGCAGCGGATCCCGGTGCCGCCCCGCCGCATCACGAGTTCCGTGCGACCGGGGATCCCGAGGTCGTTCGTTGTGCTGGCACGCTGCTTCCTGGGACGAGGCTCAGCACACGTCTCACGGACGTCCTCGGCGTTCGAAGGGGCGGAGCGCGCACGGCTGTCCTAGAAATTTCGCCTCCTGCCGCCGGTTCCGCTGGCGAGCATGTTCCTCCTTGGACCCCCACAGAATTGAGCAAGGATCCCGTATGAAGCTCACGATCATCGGCTGCACCGGAAGCATGTCCGGACCCGACTCCGCCGCCTCCTCCTATTTGGTGCAGGCCGATGGTGCGGGCCCCAATGGCGAGGTGCGGACATGGTCGGTGGTCCTCGATATGGGGCCCGGAGCAATGGGGGCGAGATGCTGCACTCACCTCGACCCGGCTGATTTGGACGCCATCGTGATCTCTCATTGTCACGCCGATCATGTCGTCGATCTTGTGGGTATGCACGTCTTCCGCCGCTGGAACCCGACCGGGGCATTGGGGCCTGTGCTCACGCTGGGGCCGAGTGAGCTGTCCAAGCGCCTCAACGGCGTGGACGGCGCTCCGCCGGAGGAGACGTACGCATCCGAGTTCTCCTTCCGCACTGCCACCGTGGGTCAGGCGGTGCAGGTCGGTCCAATGACGATCACCCCGCATGATGGGCGCTTCATCCGGTTGAGGCCTACGGCTACCGCATTGAAGGGCCGGGGCAGGATGGCCGGGGAGCGTCAGCCTCGCCTTCACCGGGACACGGATCTGTGCGACGGCATGGAGGCCATGGCCGACGGAGTTGATCTGCTGCTGTCCGAGGCCGCCTTCTTGGAGGGGCGCGACACCTATCGCGGGATGCACTTGACCGGCAGGCGCGCTGGTGAGCTCGCCGCCGGGACAAGCGGTACAGGCGGCCGGTCGCCCGTGAAGAGTCTTGTGCTGACTCATATTCAGCCGTGGACTGACCCCGTTGACACTCTGAAGGAGGCCGCCGAGGTCTACACCGGCCCGCTCGAGGCCGCCACGGCGGGCGCGACATGGGAGATCTGAGTGCCGGACGCGGGCCGGCAGCCGGCGATTTCCGCGGGCGGGCGGCTCGTAGCTCGGGCGCGGCGGTGGGATGAGCCGGTGGGTGCGGCACAGGGGACGGTCAGCCAGGGCTGACCACACAGCCCGTTGGTTCCCGATGGGCCGGATCGCCCCTGGACCCGGGGACGCCGCACCCCGTGGTGGCTCGTCATCCCGGCCGACCTGATCGCCGCGGCACTCGCGTCGCTTTTCGCCGCCGCCTCGCTGCACGACGCGTCTCAGGCCCCCGCGCTGGCTGCCCGCAGGCGCCACCGCCCCTCGGGTGGGCTGCGGCCTGGGGAGCGCGGCGCGGACGCGATTTCCACCTGAGGTCCTGTGGCCCGAGGGCGGGATCGTCGTCGGGGTCACCGAGGGCGCGTGCTTAGCGGCGCGCGCGGTCTGGCCGGTGGCGGGAGCGCTCGTCTCCTTCTCCTCAGTGATGCTGTCGTTTCCTGGTCGTGTCCAGGCCGGGTGGCGCTGCCTGTACGGCTTCGCCAGGCTCACGACTCGCTCGTGCTCCAAGCCGGTGCAGCGCCGCCTCGAGACTCAGGCTCACGGTGAGGCGGGCGATTCCGGAACCGGCTCGATTCGGCGAGAGCCGATGATTCCGGCGAAAATCGCTCCCGCTTCCGCGTCGAGATCGGTTTCACCGTGCGCAATCGTCCAGCGCCGTGGGGAGGGCGTCAGCAACTCAGTAGCTCAGCAACGCTTCCAGTACTGGCGCAAGGCGCGGAGTGCCTGGCCCGATGGGAGATCGCATTCTTCTCCGCAGAGCTCATCTCGCTGTCGTCCGGCCGGCGCCGCCCGGTGCATCCTCCTGGACGGGCACGAAGATCGGGTCGTATCGAAACCGCCCTCGCCGCGAGGCTCGCCCAGCAGCGGCCCTCCATGGGCGCTCGATCCTTGTGACCGTGGGCGGTGATCCGGCTCAGGTCCTGGAGCGGCCAGCACCGCCGCACAGGTGAAGCGCGCCGTCGGTGCGGATCCGCGATAGCGCTGATCTGATCCAGCAGGAGGCGCAGGTTCCCCGCGTCGTCGCCGTGTCGTCCGCACCAGCGGGCCGAGAAGATGCCCGGTGAGCCCCCGAGCACGTCAACGCACGGCCCGAGTCGTCGGCGACGGCAGGGAGGCCCAGTGTGGGCGCGCGCCAGGGCGCGAGGCCTTGATCTCCGCATTGGCGGCAAAGGTGAGTCCGTCCCTCGACGGGTTCAGAGCACCCCAGCGAGGCGGCCGAGATGATCGATCGCGGGTCGAGATCGGGCGCGAGCAGCTCGAGAATAGCCGGAGCTCTGTCAGCTTCCCGGCATTATGGTGGCCAGGACCAGCGCTGCGTCGGGCGCGGCCGCCGGCGATGCTGCCGGTGCACTCACGAGGGTCTCCTGTCCGATCTCGTCACGGGTCGAGACGGTGAACGGCTCTTGCGCTGGACCGGCCAGCGCTCGCGCCTGCAGCGCCGCCAGCTCGGTATTTGCCCTTCGGCCGCCAGATCCAGCAGTGCGCACAGCTCGTCGCCGGTTGAAGGGGATGTGTCGGCCGTGCCTGAACCTCGACGAAAAGTGACCGTCGCCGGTCTGGACGACGTTCATGTCGGTATAGGCGCGCACGTCCTCCTCGTCGAGCAGATCAAGGCAGGGGGCGCCGTCGATGATGCCGACGCTGATCGCGGACAGGGAATCCGATAGAACCGGTTTTCCGGCCCGTGGCGATATGCCTCTTGGCGGTGCCCCAGGCGACGGCATCGGCCAATGCCACGTAGGCGCCGGTGATGGCTGCGGTGCCGGGTGCCGCCATCGGCCTGCAGAACATCGCAGTCCAGGGCGATCGTGTTCTCGCCCAGCGCGGCGACGTCGATGACGCCGCGCAGGGGAACGACCGATCAGGGCGGGAGATCTCGTGGGTGCGGCCTCCTACTTTTCGCGCGCGACTCCCGACCGCTGCGCTCGGAGCCGGCGCGGGGAGCATGGCGTACTCGGCGGTCACCCCGGCCCCTCGCCGCTGCCTTTTGCGCCAGCGCGGTACGCCTTCGGTGAATGAGGCACGCACAGCACACGGGTGCGGCCGAACTCGATGATACCGAGCCTCCATGGTCCAACCAGTTCCGGGTGATGGTGACGGGGCGCAGCTCATCGAGCTGCGCGTCATCCGTCTGGGAGCTTCTTGAGAGGCTTGCAGGGCTCAGTGTCGGTCACGGCGCCCAGGCTACTCGTCGGGCGGGAGGCGGGAGGCCGGGCTCACCAGTAGTCCGAGTTACACGGATGCGGATGGCGAGGAGTCCGTATGGAATTCGAGCGACTGGTCCGTGACCTCGCAGGACCCGGCGGCGGGCGAGCAGGTTCCGGCGGATCGAGGCGATCACGCTGACGGTCAACGACGACTCCGCTGAGGCGGCCGCTTCTGCTGGTGCTTCGGCGTCTGCTGCCGCGGCTGAGCCTCGGCCTCGCGGCGTGACCTCGAGGCAGAGCAGCTCAGGACGAGCGTGCAGGATGAGCCAGCCAGCCCGAAGAGACCAGCGGCCTCAGCGGGATCGAAGAAGTCGACCAGCACGTACTACCGCGAACTGCACGGGCGAGGCCGCCGGCGCCGCCCGATGTGCGAGGCGATCGGCTATCGGTCCGGCCTGGACCGCGACCACGACGGGATCGCCTGCGACAAATAATTGGCTGACGTCGGGAGTCAGTGCACCTGGGCAGCATAACTCGAACAACTGGGCACCTCTGTCGCCTTCCGCAAGCGCCTCATCGCGGGTGAGGTGGCTCCGGAACGGCACTGGCAGTAACCCACCGAGCAGGCTGGCGAAACCACGACGGCTCGCGGTATCGCAGGACGGCCTGCGAGTCCGATCAGCGCGGCCAGAAGGGCGAGATCCTGGGCAGCCCGGCCTAGGTATGTCGGCCCGCGAGATCGCTGCCGGGGTCGGTGTCGCTGAGTCCACCGTCCGCGCCAGTGCCGCCAGGCAAAGCGACCACCGCAAAGCGACACTTCACCAGCGATGACCTCCAGCGTGCCCAGCAGCTCCGCCCGAGGGCGTACCTACATCGATATCGGCCTGGAGCTCGGCTTCGGGCGGGGATACGAGTGAGCAAGCATCTAATGGCTGCGCAGAAATAACTGGTGGCTGGAGGCGGTGTATCAGGGCAACTACTGATCCACATTTGGGGCCGCAGGGCAGACTCGGTTCCGTTCTGCGGCCCTAAATACGGTTCGCATAATGAGGTTGTTCTCATATTTAATGAAAACTGCTACGGAAACAGGCTTTCAAGAATCCGATCGCGCTGTAGCAACCGTGCTGGCTCTTCTTGTTCTGTTAACTGCTTTTCATTGTGGCCGTGTGAGCCGCCTACCTCACCTTCTGGCCAATACCAATCGGTGACTATCGTGAGCTTGTATCGTACGCGAACTACTCAGAGAGCGGAGTTGATATAGACTAAAACCTGCTTAAAGCAACAGTGGATACCTTACCGCACCGTGGGAGGCTCGGTACAGGTGCGAGTCAGTGCTTGATAAAACGCGTATACAATGCTTGTGGTAGGGATGGCCTTGTTGCAAGTTTGATAGAGTTAGGTACGTTTTGCCTGAACAGCGTATTGTTGCTCCTTATAGCCAATCAGGCTTGTAGCTAACATCAGGGATTGAATGCAGTTTCGTTTACTGAACTGCCATTTTACGCCACCATGGACGGTTGCGTGACGGGAGTACTCGCGCGGCACGACATCCCTCGATGCTTATAAAAGACTGAGTGTGCATTGTATGTTGGCAGCCATACACAATACGTGGTAATTTTTCCCTGTTTCAGCGACTTCGGTGCGGTGCCTTTATGACTTTTGATTTCTCGTTGAAGATTTGTATCTGGGATGAGTTCGAAAATAAGCGCATCGAGGCTCACGGTAATACCGCCTGAGCAGAGGCATAGTTGCCTTGCTTCAAGCCGCGATGCCATCACGAGACCAGAAAAGACATGACTGCGCGGTAGAGTCGCTTACGCAGCTACTAGAGGACATTTTTCGCAGTCCTCTACGATTTGGTGGGAACGATGCTATTGGTAGTTTCCTTCGTTTCGCATGAGTGTCCGCATTAAGGAATCGGAGGCGATCGACGCTGACGGAACTATATATAGCGGAATCCCTTCGGCTTCAACAGAAGTTGATGACCTGCTGGATTATGAGTTTTCTTCATACTGAGGGGACGTAAGTTGGGTGCAGTATGATATCGATTAAGGCCTCTGAAAATTTCCTTGGATGGTTTCGGCAAGGCTCGAGTTTGCTCACTTATCTGTTGGAGGATTGATCGATATTGCTCTAAACAGTGGAGCCAAAGAGTCTGGTTAACTGCACTCATTTCGATGTCGTTGACAACTGGATTCAGTGCTTTAAAGTCGATGAGGCTCGTATTCTTTCTGTATGATATCGCCAGTAAGCGAGCTGAATTTCAGGAAAATAACGGCGTGAATTGCAGCGATGAAGGATCTATTTTAAATTTAAACGCGACTTCTTTCATTTTGCACCCTCGTTGATAGCGATTCAATTCTGCTGTTTTTGCTGCGTGATTTTCCGCTCAACCATTTCCTTCGCTCACCCGACACGCTCGCCTATATCGCGCCACTCCGTTCGCCAGTGAATGCCGTCGTGGGCTGGGCAGACTGGCTGATCGCACAGGATCTGCTGGGTGATCCAGCCGAACCTGGTGTGCGGCGTACTCGGCGGCGCGTTCGCGTAGGTCGCGCCACTCCGGCGCTTCGTCGAGCGGCTGGCGGCTACGCAGTGCCAGTCGCCAGAGCTGCCGCAGTTCCTGAGACTGCTCACTGGTGTCGATCGTGCCCTGCGCCGTCTCGGGTGAGATCGTCGGGGTATCTCGCCGCGTGCTTTGAGGACGTGGCACCTCCGGCAGAAAGCCCGCGAAGGTTGCTCAGTTCGGTCGATCCGCCGTCGATATGGTCAGACCTCGGTCGCTGGCCGCTCGTTGCAGCTGACGCAGCGACCGTCGTTCTGTGCCAATACCTCCTGGCGAGCTCGTCGCTCAGTCGTGGCCTGGTGTGAGCCAGGTCAAAGGCGGGAAGGTGATCATGTTGCTGGAGATGACCAGGGCGGTCAGCGGGTCGGTGCTACGACCATCGCGTATCGCCTGCCGGACGTAGCGGATCTTCTCGGCCCTGCTGGCGGCAGTGCTCCGAGCAGAAGCCGACGTGCTTTCTTTCCAACCTCGGTCGGGTCGAGCGGCTCAAGGCAGCTGGCGCAGCAGCTGACCCTCCACTCCTGCTCCATGGGTACAGGGCGCCTTCTCTCCATATAGCCGAGACCAAGCGCCTCTACTGGGTTGCCAGCACAACAGTGTGCGAGAACCACAGCATATCAGCACAACAACTTTGTCAGTATCACCGAGAGGGTGTCATGTGCGCGGCAGATGGATGGTCACGGTTGCGTCTGAAGTAACATGACTGCCCGTGTCTGTAGATTTGAGTTGCTGAAGTACTTACCTTGCACAGTGACGCAATTTTCATACCGTCAGACCTTTATTTGCTGTCTTGACGAAAGGTGGCTAGAGTCGGAACGTGTGGACTGATAGTGACCGTGCTGCGTCGACCGATGGGGGCTTGATGCGAGTCCTCAGGCTTTGGATCGCTATAGGGTGCCGGACACCGGTCTTTTGCTGGTGGTGTCGAGCAGTCAGCGAGCACTGCTGAACCTGGTGAGGCAACCGATTTGCGACAGATGGCTGACGACTTCAGGTTGCCATCCTGATCAAGTTCAATATTTCATGTGGGATCGTTGTATAACGGCGTACTGAAGACTGTCAAAAAGGCAATGCGGTTCGATGGTCGAAGAGTCTCTGCAAAGGTGCAGCGGTGGTCGAGCGCAAAGATGGATGCGTCTTTGCAGACGCTATTCCAGTGGTATACGCTGGAACCATCAGAATGAAATTAGCTTCCGGCTCGTGTGATCGATTGGAAGGTGCTATAGAGGTGGAGTGGCGGGTGTGGGTCGGTGATCTCGCTCGATACACTAAACAATTGAGGTGCCTTCTCAGTCAACAGTCGCTTCCAGTTCCGGATGAAATTATTGAATTCATGGACGGCAAGAAGGAGGTGAGGTGTCTCAGTTTTGAAATATTGCGTGATTCTGGCCGGTTGGAAGCTCATCGGATGGCAATCGAGCACAGGACAAGATGGTCGAGAGGATTTGGATGCCTCAGCCTATGGCGGCTGGCCCTCGAGGCTGGGGATAGGATCGAAATTATGGGCTGTGAAACCTATGTTGGATTCGTTGGTATGCGTGTCGAATATGATGCCAATAAACGACGGTCGTCGATATTTTCCGCACGACGATCCAAAATTGAGGATGTTACTTGTGTTGAGCCGCATGAGGTTAGGAAAATGATTTCTGCTGAAATTGCTGAGTAACACGCGGGTTGATGCTGGCTGGCGCTCTGCACTACTTCTGCAGGGAGCGTCAGAGGTTCCACCAATCGCTCTGCCATCTTCTCCAAGGCTCTTGAGGTGAGGTTGCGTTCACCAGCGTTCCCTCCGCCATGTGAGTGCAGTGGACACCAGGAACGTCTGCGAGAAGCTTCTTGGCTCAAGCCTCTCTCACCCGGTAGAGCACGCAGATTCCTGCCCACCGTCTTCTGGAGATCACCAACAGCCACATCCCTCAACCTGGCTACCTGCTGCTTGAAGGTCTACAGACTGATGGTAGCATCAAGTGAGTGCGAGAGGCAGATGATGCGCGGTAGTGGGGAGGGTGCCGCGGCCATACTCCAGGCGCTATCTGAAGACCCCATCCCCACCATCCTCAGGCGTGCGGACTGGCCGGGCTGGCGCAGTGTGGCCCCGCCACTGGCCGAGGAGCAGCGCGGAGCTGCGCCGCAAGATCGCGGACACGGCTGGCCCGCAGCCTGCTACGTCCTACAGCTTCATCCTGGCAGATAGCGATGGGCGGCTGGTCGGCGAGCTCGTCCATGCATCGACTGGCGCACGCGTCGGGTGGGCATCTGCATCGCGGCCGAGCGATGGGCAAGGGGCTATGGCGCGGCGGGCAGCCAGGCGGTCATCGACTGGGCGGTTGGCCACTGGGGGCTGCATCGCCTGGGCATGGATCCTGCAAGTAACGGCGCGTCGCGGCCTCTTCCGCAGTCTGGCTTCGTCGAAGGCCGGCTGACGCAGCGGTGCCTGGTGGGCGGCAGCACGCAGACATGCTGGTACTGGCGCGCTCGCTGGGTGGGAGATGATTGCGGGGTGGATGGTCGACGACCAGCTGCTCCCTGTTCTCTACCCGTCATCCGCCATCGCTGTTTCTCCGTCGGCTGCTGCCGCTGGTCACACAGCCTTCGTGCCTTGCGCTGCGGTTTGGGCTGCGGTCGTGCAAGCAGAGCGGTGCCCGAGAGGCACGACGTGCGATCTGAGCTGCCAGCAGATGGGTGGAGCGTTGCCTGCGTGGTGCGCCGTCAACCACACGTAGTGAGGCGAAAGAGTTCAGTGACGTCGTTCACGGTGCTCATCTCCCCGTGGCGGGCGTCGTCCCCAGCGCGGGCACGGCGGCGACAGTGGGCGAGCGACTGTGTACCAGCCAGGCTCTACACTGGTGCGCTACCGGTACGCCGGTGAAGCGGACGAGTGGCGTCTACCTCGGCGACGGAGCACCACGAGCTGGATATCAGCCCTGAGACGGCGCAGCGGCTGAGGGTGGAGCGATTGGCTGGCTGATGGATGGTGAAGTTGAGCCTGCGACGTTAGAGACAAACACACAGCGGGCAGGCAAACAATGTCGGGGCGCTTATTTCCTGCATTTGATGATGGCGCTGACCTGCGCAAATGCAGGGAGTCGCTGTGTGTGGCACCCTTCTGTCGACATCCCTTTGCGGGCGGGTTGTCTGCGGCGTCTCGCCCTGTAGCTCAAAACCAAAGCAGCGTTGCTGGCCGTCTCCTTCACCTTGATCGGTGTTCTGCTCATCTGCTCAACGCCTGGCTGGCGACGCGGAGTCTGGGCGACTGGGTTGGCTGCATCATCTGCCGCTAGATGGGGTCGGTGGCCCGCTGGCAGGACCGGCCGCAATCTCCACCATCCATGACTACTCCTACCGGCGCGACCAAGAAGACATCGCCATCCAACGCAGCAGCAGGCCATCGTCGACCTGTCGCCGGCCAAGCTGTGGAGCGTCTGTGCGGGCACTACCCGCCACCCGGCAAACTGGCTCGCCTGACCACGCCCGAGCGGCCGACGATGCGGCGGCGGCCATCATGGCGCAGCGCCTGGGCGATGAGCAGTTCGCTCGCGAGATCTGTGCCGACATCACGCGACCAAACCATCCCGCGCCGCCGAGCGGTGGTACGACGTCGAGCGCGCGTTCGGCTCTCTGCAGTAGAGGTACCGCAGGTACTCTCTGCTCGACGTGACGGTAGGTGGGGTACCACCGTGCCCAGCGGTGGTGAGCGCTGCTTCGCCTGCGTATCCGATCGGGCGGCGTGACAACGCGCTGCGCGGCGACATCCTACCTCCACCTGGTTTATAACCGCGCCCCGGTATGGACGACGCGCCAGAGTCTTACGAGGTTGCTCGAGCTAACGGTCGATGGCCGGCCACAGCCGACCCGCGCACCGTCCGGGCGACGGGCCAGACCTACCGCGTCCAGTTGGACGACGCAGCGCAAACGACGTAAGCCGGTGAGGATCGGCAGATCTTCCGTACCAACACGCCTGCCTGGGGCCACCGGCTGTTCTTCGAACTGCCACAACCTGCGCGAAACATGTCGCTGGCGAGTGGACTACACCAGCGCCCTATCGCCGACATCCGTGTCAGCGACACCGTTGCTACGTTCAGCCTTCCCAACTCGTCCGCACGCCCGAGGCAGCCGTCCGGCAGGTCGCATCCCTCAGCGCTCGTGGTTGGCTCCTGCCCAAGACCGGCTTTGCAGTGACTTGGACGCTCGAATCAGAGCTGCCCCACGACGTCGAGCACCGTGGGGCAGACCCTGATGGAGATGCAGTCCTCCCACCGCTCGGTGTGCGTCTCGACGCTTGATGCTGCTCTGCAGGTCTGTAGACCTTCAAGTAGCAGGTGGCCAGGCTGAGAGATGTGGCTGTTGGTGATCTCCAGAAGACGGTGGGCAGGAACCTGCGTGCCTACCGGGTGGAGAGAGGCCTGAGCCAAGAAGCCTTCGCAGACGTCCTTGGCGTCCACCGCACCCTACATGGGCGGAGTGGAACGCGGTGAACGCAACCTCACCCTCAAGAGCCTGGAGAAGATGGCAGAGCAGATTGGGGTGGAACCTCCTGACGCTCCTGCAGAAGTAGTGGAGGATTGAAGGAGTTGGGAGAGCAGGGTGTGTGGTGGATGAGGAGGAGTGGGACTGCTGCCATGTCTTTACCGCGTCGTGACGGCAGCCGTCAGAATCACTTGCTGGTTGGCCCTTAAAGTCGTTTCTTGAGACTACGTTTAGAATTTAAAACCATCATCGACCTGTAATGTCCTCCATATCGTAATTTTAGATAGCGAATCGACCGGAGGTCGAAAGGGACGTCGTTCGAATTTTTGCGTCAACATGATGGTTTTTGCGTGGGAGTGCGTGCCTAGCTCAACTTCGTAAAAACGTTGGGGTTTCGGCAGTTAGGTCGTCCGATGACTTCCGCGCGCGCACAGCAACGACGCTTTATCGGCCATAATGTGGTCGCTATTCCATATGTCGTCAACACGTTGGCAGTACAGCCCCGCATCGGAGACGGCTTCCTTGATGGGCGTAAAGCAGCATCATATTTTGTTCAAACAGCATCATCACCGCCACGAGCGATGAATCCCGAGCCTCAGTGGTTGGAAACTAATCGCCGGAACCTTCAGAGCCACTCGTTGTGCTCTAGCTACGTTCTTGAGAAGCTTCCTCATACAAATCGACATCCTTGACCGACCAGCGTGTCCGATGCCAACACTGATCTAAACTCGCGTCCAGTTCGCTAGAGTTGTTCAATAACTCCCGTTCCTATCGGCGGAACATCTGTATCTTCTTCGAACTTGAATTCAATAGTCGCATCAACTTCGTTTAAACTAGTAATGTGTCCTACGTGCGCAATTTGCTCAGCGGTACTGTCACCCACCTCAGGCATGACGAGTGCTGGAAGCTTCATAAGTTCGCAATATAGGTCTTCGCTCAAAGTGCTACGAACCTCTTGTGACGTCGATTCGAGGAAACGCTCTTTTGCGATCACTCCTCCGCGAGACCAACGATCAAGTTAAACATGACTATCCTCCAGGTAAAGAAGACCCCGTAGCGCTGCAGTGTAGCCATCAGTGGCGTCGCTTCAGCATATCTTACCATAGTGATCGGGCGAGGTAACTAGAGTCGCATTACTAAAGAATCGTTATCAATATCAAAAGTATTGTGGCGGTTTCTTTATGCCACCAAAAAAATTACTGCTTCTAAGCACCCCACGGGTCTTGATCGTTATGTTTGAATAGTTTGAACTTCAATTTTTCGAGACTGATGGATCCTTGCAGGCCTGACGAGGGGGCGCGGAGAAATGACATTGAAAGGCGATGACAGCTATCTCGATACTGTAGACATGCGTCCAGCACAATATTGGGATATTAGTTCCTGGAGTGAACAGAGTGTAAAGACTCGCGATAGATTGCCATCGTACTGTCGCAATTGGTCAGTAATGGGGCGACTCCGGGAGCGCTATCGACTCAACGATGACGCAACGTCGCTACGTGGCCCAAGGTGGGAGACCATCGTTGCGCTCGCCTTTATTACTCAGCCAGCAGATGCACTTGAGTTGCTCGAACATAATGGCGAGGTATTGAATCTACGATCAGGCAGTCGATGGGATCTATTCTTCCCTGGATATTTTCAGACATCGCGAACTAATGAAAGTATATTTCTGCCTGGATGTATGCCAGTCGGGCGCGGCTTCCTATCTAACTGGTACTTCAATGCCAAAGACTTTGACCGCATGTGCAAACAAGTGGAGACAATGAGTCAAGGACGATTCATCTACGACGGGCGACCAACCATCATGGTGGTTCGGGCCCACATACGACGATAGTGGCGAACCATCTATCGACTGGAATTCTAGTGCATTCGGTCCGCTATCAGATCGTTGGCATGGAGTGAAGACACTTTCGTTGAATGAAGTAGTATACCGCATTAGCATCGATCTGGAACGTGGTAGCGAGGATCCAAACTGGGGGATAGCAGAACTGCTGGACTACGATAGACACTCAAATCTACCAGTAGAAGCGCGGCAACTGTACGGCTATTGCTGTTGCTGGGTGGAACTTTAGCGACGTGGCGGGCGAATGCTTGGAATGAACTAATGCTAGCTCCGCTACGGCAAACCGACAATATACCCACTGTCAACCTGTTGATTAGAATGCTCAAGTACTGGCGAAGCGAAAGTATCTTTCGCACATTATATCGAGGTCATTACTTTAAATCGAGCTTACTTCTTCATCCTGCACGCAACTTCTCTGTTATAGCCTTGACCTGACCAAGGCCATAGTTATCTGCGAGACTTGTGCGCCTCGTCAGACGGTTTATCTTCTTCTTTAACCGCTCTTCTGCCTGCTTCCTCGTTTTTGCTCTGATGGTATATTGCCAGCTAGATCCGTAAGTGTGATTAGGGCGACAACTATCGTCGTCATGCATGGGAGGCTCACTACCGTCCCTGAGATCGCTTGGCGTAACGTAGCTGGCAAATATGGACGCTATTGTCAGAACTACCGCGATAACAAGAATGATCGGGGTTTGGTTGATTTCGATACCTTCGGTAATTCGCGATCTTTGTCGACTATTTTTCGGTACCGCTCGAGCATATCAACGCGTTTTTGCAGAACTCGAGTCTCTGAATATTTAGCTGGAGGAACTTGCGAACTTCGCTGGAGCGCTTTCTCAGGGTATTTCTTTTGAATCGAGGCGGGACAGTTCTTTCCGGAACTCCTGCAACGGTGCGGCAAAATTGTGCTCAAAAGGCCGATACTCTTGAAACTGGTACACATCTTGAATGTAGTCGTCTTCGTCTACTTCATTGGCAAACGGAAAGCATGCATGTTCAATAGCATAATAATACGCACATTGAACATACTCCATCGTCTCGGCATCGAGAGTCGTCGTTATGGCGGAGTGCTTCTAAAGCAAAGCTCGATGAGCTGTATCGCGGTCGTCGATGCCGACGTACAGAGTAGGCTGCCCGCCACGCCATGTCGGAAGGAACTCCGGCTTCGATCGCTTCAAAAGCGCGCTCGTAGTTCTCCACGGCCTTCTTGTGCTTGCCGAGCAGCCGGAATGCTTCGCCGCGGACGTAGTTCACGTCAGCTACATTCTCTTCGCGAGTATCGAGAATATAGGCATTGCTGGCGTGATCTCGTGCGCGTTTGTAGTGATTGCGCTGCTCCTTCTTGCCATTCGCTCGTGAGCCCTCACGGAGCTCGATCCAGGCTAGAGATGACATAGCTTTGCGGGTCGTTGCCATGTACTGCTCTGGCCTTGCTAGCAGCGGCTCTGGGCTGCGTCATCATCATCGACAGTAGTACTTGCGTGCCTCGGCGATCCAGTCGATGGGCGCGCTATCCTCGACTGGCTGCGACAAAGGGTGCTTGGTCGTATCCGCGCCGCCGATGCTCTCCGCCGCGCTGCTGACGCTGGCTCGGATTTCACGAGCGACGCTGGTGTGGCTGGTGCCGCTGCTGACCAGCGGCCTTCCGACGACGGGTGCTGGCGCACTGGCAGCCCGATCCTTCGGGACGGATGTCTTCTGGCGGGATATGAAGGCCGAAGCCGGTGCGGACCCAGGCGGTGGAGGTAGCGGTGCTCAACAAAGCTGCGCCAGCTGATGCTGCGCCCAGGACTGCGAAGCGATGCCGCCAGGCCCAGCCCATTCAGGCTGACAGATCTGCTGGAACGGCGACGCATCGTGGTGGTCAACCTCAACCAGGGGCCCTGCTCAGGCCAGGCGGCCCGCTTGCTGGGGACCCTGCTGGTCTCCCAGCTGTGGCGCTCCTGCTGGCACGCGCCAGGCAGAGCCGCCTGAGCGGCGGCAGATCGTGAGCGTGTATATCGATGAGGTCCAGGCCTTCCTGGCGGGGCTGCCGGGCAGCCTGGCCGACGCCCTGGCCCAGGCCCGGTCACTGGGCGCAGCTTTCCACCTGGCGCACCAGTACCGCGGCCAGCTGAGCACCGAGATGATGCAGGCGGTGGAGACCAACACGCGCTCCAAGGTGTATTTCGCGTTGTCGGCGACCGATGCGGCTGCAGCGGCGCGGTTGGCTCCGGAGCTGGAGGCGGCCGACTTCCAGCTGCTGGCCCAGTACCGGGCCTACGCCACCGTCATGCACCACGGGCACCGCTCGGGCTGGTTCTCCCTGGCTACCCAGCCTGCCCCGCCAGCGGTGCGCGATCCAGCCTTGCTCTATGCCGCCAGCCACGCCCGCTACGGTATCCCAGCCGAGCAGACCGAAGCCGAGCTCATCACCCTGACCAGCAGCACCGCGCCCAGCACCGTCAATGATGCTGAGTGTGCTAACTCGGCGGCAGTACAGGCGGATGACACTGGTGACGCCACTGATGTCACTGGTAACGAGTCCGGTGACGAGGCGGCTGGTGAGCTGAAATCTGGCGTGCCGAATAAGGCTGGCCCGGACGGCACCAACAACGGAACTGAGGCTGAGGCTGATGGATCCACGAGTGGGGTTGAGTCTGAGTCTGGGCGGTCCCGCCCCGCGATTGGCCGCAGGAGGCGACCATGACATCACTGGTACATGAGCACACGATCTGGCACCACTGCAAGCGAAGCACGTGCGGTGCCGGTGGCGCGGTGGGCCTGCGAACCACTGGGCGGGGGCGTCGTCTCGGTGGACGTGTCGGTCGACGCACCGCTGCACCGAAGTGGTTCCGTGTGCGGCGGTATCCCGGCCTTTTGTGGTCGTTTGTGGCGGTGACTGACCCCACCTGGTGTGGTCACGTCTGGCCCGGCGGAGGCGGCCAGCGATGAACCGGTCACCACCTCACAGCGGCCCGGTTCTCATCGCTGGTGCCTGCGCCGATCCATCCGATGCAGGCGCGCCTGCTCGCCCTGGTGGCGGCCCACCGCTTTGCCACCACCACGCAGCTTGCTCGGCTGACCGCGCTGGAGTATGCGTCGTCGGCCTCGGCTCTGCGCCAGACCCAGCGCCACCTGGCCAACGGCCCAGCAGCGCCTGCTGACGAGCCTGGAGCGGCGGGTCGGTGGCTGGCAGGGCGGTTCGGCCGTGACGATCTGGGCCGCCACGACTCGGGGCCAGCGGCTTGTGGCTACAGGCGAGGTGATGAGGTGCCCGCGGCAGCGGCCCCGTGAGGTGTCGACCACCTTCCTGGACCACCTCTCGCGATAACCGAGGTGCGCACCAGCATCGAGGAGGCCGTCCGCCAGGAGGCGGATACCGAGGCGATGGTGGCCTTGGAGCCGGACTGCTGGCGCACGCGCCTTAGCCCCAGCGGCCAACCCCAGGTGCTGCGCCCCGACCTGGCGGTGACTGTCACCAGCCCGAGCTATGAGGACCGCTACCTCATCGAGGTCGACCGGGCTACCGAGAACCCCGCCGCGTCATCGCTACTGCTGGCGCTACCAGGAACACCAAATGCCACGCGCCCGGAGTAAGCGACGGCGGGTCTTCCCTCTGGTGGTCTGGCTGGTCCCCACCGACCGCAGACGTCACCGCCTGGAGCGAGCCATCGCCCACCGCACCGGCCTGCTACGCGACCTCTTCCGCGTCATCCGCCTCGACCAGCTGCCCACCCTGATCCACGGCGGCCCCACCGCCATCCCCATCCCGCAGGCCATCAACCAGGTGGGCTGACGAACCAAAAGGAGGCATATCTCGACCAGAATGGCGAAATGCTGCAGTATCCCATCTGATGAGGGAAATATGAAGGTGAGGCGAATACTGCGCGCAGCAGACAACCACCTGACCACGCCGATTCTTCGGCTCGCGGATTGCCGCCGCCAGGGGTAAGCGAAAAACCGACTGACTTTTCCGTCCATCTGAGGCGTCAATAGAAAGAGAAGAAAACACAAAACAACGGATAAAGAGTAAGGAACATGAGGGAGAACACGAGATGACAACACAAACCAGAACGAATACGCCAGATGAGCCACATGAGCCGGCGGCGGTGCCAGCCACCGCGCTGGACGGCCAGAACGGGTACCGGAGCGATCGCCATCTTCTGCGGCGCGGCGCGCTGTCCTTCGAGCTGGCCCGGCAGCGGGAGCTGGTAGAGGACTACGCCGAAGCGGCTGGCCTCAACCTGGTCACCGAGTTCCACGACCGACAGCAGCGCCAGCATGGGCTGAAGATGCTGCTCGATGCCTGCCAGCGCGGTGGGGTGGAGTACGTCATCAGGCGGGCTGGCCCACCCCTCAACCTCACTACCACTGAAGCGGGATGCGGTCAAGTCGACCAGCTCGCAGTCAGCGGCACCCACCTGGTCTGCCCCCAGCACCTGGCACCCCTGGCGACGGCACCCCACCAACCTGGTGGAACGACGAGGAAGGCGCATGGATCCGGCAGCTGAGGGCGATGAGGGAGGAAGACCGCCGACAGCGCGAGCAGACCAGTGAACACCACGAACCCACCGAGGAGGTGCACCATGCCCGACGCGTAGTCGCCCCCGATCCCTTTCACCGCCATGGCCGCCCAGCTCACTCCCCAGCGGGCCGTCTCGTACATCCGTGTCTCCACCCGCGAGCAGGCTCGAGCGTGGCGGGTCGGAGGAAGACTTCTCCCTGCCGGCTCAGCGTGAAGCGAATCAAGCGCAAGGCCCAGTCGATGGGTGCACTGGTCGTTGAGGAGTTCGCCGACCGGTGGTGAGTCCGCCCGCTCCGCTAACCGGCCTGAGCTGCAGAAGATGCTGGCGTACCTTAAGGAAGACGGCGGGATCGACTACGTCATCGTCCACAAGTGGCTCTTCGTGTTTGAGGGTGTTGTAGGCGGGCTATCGCCTGTGTTTAGAGTGGTTGTTGTCAGGTGGTCTTTGAGGCGTCCGGTGTGGATGAGGCTGCGGATGGTGTAGTGGGTGAGGTTGCGGAATCCCAGGGCGATGCCGCGTAGGTGCTCCAGGCGTCCGTTGATGGCTTCGGTGGGGCTGTTGGAGGTACGGGGCGCGGTCCGAAGTAGGCCAGGGGTGTCGGAGGCTCTTTCGGTCAGGGTTCTGGCCAGTGTCTGGATCTCCTCAAGCCCTTCTGGGACGGCCTGCTCCAAGGAGTCGATGAGCCGTTGCATCAGGTACTTTCCCAGGCCTGCCTCCTCGGTGCGGGTAGGTCTGGATGAGGCGCTGGTAGACGCCCCAGGAGGCCTGGACCGCGCGCGTGGCGATCATCAGCGAACAGGGCCTCGAGACGCCTGGCCTGTGTCGGTGAGCAGCGCCGGCGGTGTGCAGGGTGCGCCGGGCCCGGTAGGCTGGTCACCCGCTCGGCCCCGCCGCCCTATGATCGCCCGCTGGATCCGGCGGCGGCACTCATCGAGCTTGCTGGCAGCCAGGGACACGACGTGAAAGGGATCCATCACCGCCCGCGCACTGTGGGAGCTCCTCGCCGGCAGCGCTCTTGAACCCGGTGAAACCGTCCATCGCCACCACCTCGACCCGCCCACGCCATTCCTGGTCGCGCTGGGAGAGCCAGGTCTTGAGGACCTTCTTGGACCGGCCCGGTACCACGTCCACAAGCCGGGCCGGACCACTGCGGTCGCGCACGGGGTCAGGTCGATCATGACAGTGACATAGCGCTCGCCCCGCCTGGTGTGGCGCCACACAGAGGGGTACCTCGCATGAGAGCGAAGCGCGCGGGGAATCGTCGACGCCGAGGACCTCCACGCCATCGAAGCGGTGGGGATCGTCTAACAGCGTGGCCTGAGCGATTGCCAGGATTGCGTTGTTGGCGGTGTGCCAGGAGATTCCCAGGGCGGCTGCTACCCGGGAGACCGATGCATGCACTCCAGGGGCAGGGCCCGCAGCCCCCACTCGACCGCCGAGCGGGTCAGCCGCGCCCTGGGCTCAGCCAAGGTGGAGGTGTCCTGCCTCCACACCTGGCGGCAGTGGGTGCGGGCCGAAAGCGCCGCAGGCGTACCACCAGCTGCGTGGGTCTCCACCCCCACCGGTACGTGGGCCGGGTGCCGGGCCACCGTCCCACGGGATACTCCCCGAGCGCCGCAGGCTCTGCAGAAAGGGTCCTCGAACGCGATCGGCATGCGGCACTCACAATGGCTCGTCGTCGGTCAGGAGCTGACCCACCCGCGGTCAGTCCCAGGGGCGTCCAGCCCGGAAGGTCGTCAGATCAGGGCAGGCGAAGGTAGTCTCCAGGCACGTCGAGGGCTCTCAGGTGGCATGTGTAGCAGCTCCCATCATCGGGGAGACCTCGACCCCTACCCAAGCAACGACGCACCCCCACCTATGCACTTCAATAGGCTCCGACTACTACACCTCAAACACGAAGAGCCCCATAAGTTAGATCGCCTGGCACGGAACCGAGCGGATGATGTGGGAGATAAACCGGGCGTTCGAGGAGGCCGATGTGCGGCTCGTGTCGACGTCGGAGAACATCGACCAGACGCCTGGCGGCATGCTGCTGCACGGCATCATGTCCTCCATCGCCGAGTTCTACAGCCGGAATCTCGCCAATGAGGTCATCAAGGGATGGGAGAAAGCCAGGAATGGTGGGACACTGGGGAAGGCACCGCTCGGTTACCCTCAACGTGCGTGCCAGGGACGAGAACGGAGAGAGATCCGCACCATCGCTCTGGATGAAGCGCGCACCGCTGGTGCGGCTGGCCTTCACCGAGTATGCGACAGGTAACTGGACGGTGCGGCAACTGGCCGACCATCTCAACACCCTCGGACTGAGCATCCCACCCACGCCACGGCGCTGCGCCAAGCCCATCACAACAAGGCGTCTGCACAAGATCCTGCGCCACCCCTACTACAAAGGCACCATCTCCTTCCAAGGAGTGGAATACGCCGGGCACATGAACCCTTAGTGAGACGAAGAAACCTGGAGCCAGGTGCAGCCATGCTGGACTCGCACCGCTATGGGGAGCGCCAGCGCATCCACACCACTTCCTCAAGAGCACGGTTGTCTGTGGCCAGTGCGGTGCCCGCCTGTCCGTCCAGAACGCCAAGAACAGCAAAGGCACCATCTACCCCTACTTCGTCTGCGCCCGCCGCTGCCGCCTCCACGACTGCGCCTTCAAAGCCGTCCTCATCGACGTCGTCGAAGACCGCATGAGCGACCTCTACCAAACCATCCAGCTCAGTGCAGCAGACAGAACGCAGATTGAGCACTACCTCCACGACGAGCTAGCTCAGATAGAAGGGGACAAGGCCAAGGCAGTGCGCTCCCTGACGACGCGCCGTACCAACATTGAGGACAGACGCCGCCGTCTCCTTCATGCCCACTACGAAGGCCATCCCCTGACCTCCTCGAAAGAGGAACAAGCCAAGCTCACGAGCGAGCTCAGCCAGATCGACGCGCCAACTAACCGCCTACAAGGCCGATGCCGCCGAAGTCCGCCAGCACCTCACCCAGGCTCTTGACCTCCTCGAAGACTGCCACCGCCTCTACCAGGCCGCCCCACCGCACCTGAAGAAACTGCTCAACCAGGTGTTCTTCCAGCGCGTGCCTCGTCAACCCACTGGTCGATGAGGAGGGACGGTCATTATGCCTAGCACAGGCGATGGCACGACCGACGGCGGCAAGCAGCCGGGCAAAGACACGGGCGCACACGATGGGCAGCAAAGCGACGGGGAGAAGAAGGAACTGGCGATGACAGCAGGAGAAGGTGCCGATGCTGACACGCCAACCCTGACTCTCACTCCGTCCACCTCGCCGATACCGGCTCCGGCACTCGCCTCAGCGCTCTGCTCGCCCCGACCCTTCGACCAGCTGCCAGCCCCCAGCCTGCACACCGCCGCTCATGTGCACCACCTGCAGCACGCGGCTCAGCCCGACAAGCCGACCACGCCGCCCACCGCTGACGATGGGCCCATGAGCTTCACAACACGAACAACGCCCACCCTGGTGGGTGAGCGTTGTTCAACATCTGGAACCGCATCCCAGCCTGTTTCGACTGGAGAGGGTTTGGATAAGAGCTGGCTGGTGCGCAAGAAGGGACTCGAACCCTCACGCCCGAAGGCACCAGAACCTCAAATCTGGCGCGTCTGCCAATTCCGCCACTCGCGCTGTGCGGCTCACCCTACCGCTTCTGGAACCTGCGATGTTTCCGAAGAGCTCGGCGGGGGAGGGCGCGCTGTCAGTCGATGCCGAGCTCCTTGCGCAGACGGGCGACATGGCCGGTGGCTCTGACGTTGTAACGAGCCAGCCGTACAGTGCCATCAGTGCCATCGGAGCCCACCACGACGGTGGAGCGGATGACTCCCGTGTAGGTGCGCCCGTAGTTCTTCTTCTCGCCCCAGGCTCCCCATTCCTCCATGACCCGGTGCTCGGGGTCCGGACAGCAGCGGAAGGGCAGCGAGTTGCTTGCGTGCGAAATTGGCCAGCGCGCGCGGGGAATCGGGGAGATCCCGACGACGGCGTACCCGGCGGCCGCCCATGCCGCCAGGGAATCGCGGAAATCGCAGGCCTCCTTGGTGCAACCCGGTGTGGAGGCCCTGGGGTAGAAGTAGACGACGACGCCGTGCTCGGCGCTGCGTCTCAACGTCGTGAGAGAGACGTCGGCGCCGGCCGCGTCGGGCAGGGTGAAATCAGGGGCCGCGTCTCCTACGGCGAGCTCAGGCATGGCGTCCTCCTCATAGAGCGGGGTCCGAGGCGATTCCGGATCGGCTGCATGAGGAAACGGGACCACTCGACGCCATTCGGAGTGCCGAGTGGTCCCGCCCATTGCCCGTGATCCGGGACCGGATACTGATTGTGACTCGTCTCAGGCCGCCAGCGCCAGCGCTTCCTGCGCGGCCTGGACTCGTTCAAGAGCTCGCTCGAAGCGCGAGGGGGACACGGCGGCGCTCAGTGAGCTCAGCTCGGTACGAGCGGCTGTGAGCTCGCGCTCGGCGGCTTCGCGCCGTCCTGGCGCGGTCATCTTCTTCTGCATGATCATCTTCTCCTTCTCCTCGTGGTCCTCATGCGGACCCTTCTGCGCCGGGCGGAGTGCAGGTGAATCCTGCGACCCGGCGGGTGGGGCGCCCGTTGCGCCGATGAGGCGGCGGGACCCCGGTGGTCAGAGGCTGCAGGAGCCGTCACCCAGAATCACTGCGGGTGCCCGTGACCGACGCAAAGACGAACGCTCTTGGCGATGAATTCATTCCCTGAATCCATGGGAGAGCGGCATGCGCAAAAACCCAGAGTAGCTAGTACTTCTAGTGCGGAGAACTGCAGTCGTGCAGCGCCGCACACTACCTGTTTCAGCGGGGAGCGGGACCCGCAGACACATCTGGCCTGGAGTCCCGCCTCGTCCGGTGCGTGGTACCCCTCAGGGACTCCGAACCCTGGACACCCTGATTAAGAGTCAGGTGCTCTGACCAACTGAGCTAGGGGGAATGGTTGTATTGGTTGTGTTGTCGTCGTTTTCAGACCCACTCATGTCACCACCGTACCCGGTAGTGGTACCCCTCAGGGACTCGAACCCTGGACACCCTGATTAAGAGTCAGGTGCTCTGACCAACTGAGCTAAGGAGGCGTGTGCCTGGCGACGGAGGAAAACTTTACTTCCCGATGGCTGGGTGTCCAATCTGGAAATCCCGGAATCGTCCCTGTTGTGCGGGAAGTCTCAGACGATGGGTGCGCTGCCCGTTCCTGCAGCTACTACCGAGTGCGATGGCGAAGCGATCCGTTGCGGCGATGAGTGAGGAGAGGATCTCCGGCTCGGCGAAGGAGTGCCCCGACGTCGGGCAGATGCACAGCTCGGCCTGCGGCCAGGCGCGGTGCAGGGCCCAGGCCGTTCCCCATGGGGCAGCACATGTCGTAGCGGCCCTGGACGATGACGCCGGGAATGCCGTGCTCGGCCAGTGTGCGGGCGCCTGCGAGGAGCTGACCGTCCTCCATCCACCCGCGGTGCGTGAAGAAATGGTTCTCGATGCGGGCGAAGGCGAGCGCGAAGCCCGGGTCCTGAACCTCGTCGATATGTGCCTGGTCGCGCAGGAGCGTGGAGGTCGCTGCCTCCCACGTCGTCCAGGCGATGCCCGCCGGGCCGTGGACATCGGGGTCGGGGTCGGACAGCAGCTCGTGGTAGCGCTCGATATAGCCGCCTGGGCTCACGTCCCGGCCGGCGGCGGCGACATAATGCTCCCACTCATCGGGCCAGACCATGTCGGCGCCGCCCGCCTCGTAGAACCAGTCGAGCTCGCGTTTTGCGCAGCGTGAAGATGCCGCGCAGCACCAGGGCGAGCACCCGCTGCGGATGGGACTGGGCATAGGCCAGTCCGAGGGTGGAGCCCCACGAGCCGCCGAAGACGAGCCAGCGCTCCACCCCCAGGTGCTCCCGCAGCGCCTCCATGTCGGCCACCAGGTGCCAGGTGGTGTTCGTCGATAGATCGGCGTTCGGCTCCCAGGCATGGGGCAGGGAGCGCCCGCACCCGCGCTGGTCGAACAGGATGATGCGGTAGCGCTCGGGATCGAAAGAGACGGCGATGGTCCTTCGAGCAGCCCCCGCCCGGACCGCCGTGAACGAAGACCGCCGGGATCCCATGAGGATTCCCCACAGGTCTCCCAGTACACCCGCTGGCCGTCGCCGACGTCGAGCAGGCCCGAGGCCGTCGGCTCGGTCGGCGGGTAGAAGCTCCGCAGGGAGGGCTTAGGTGATCTGGATGATGAGGCCGACTCGGGTGGGCGTGAAGACGCCGTCGTGAAGCTCGCGGAGGAGGCTGTCATGGGTGAATTGTGGCACCGATCGGTGTGGCTGCGCTGCGACCGCGGGTCCTGAAGCGAGGTGGGCCGGGCTGAGCTCTGACTGGTGTCACAGGACCGCCATTCACGCCAGCGGGATCGGCCGCGGTACGGTGGGAGCCGTGACCAGCCCCATCGTGACGCTCGCTACTTGCGCCGACTATCCCACGCTCGATGACGATGACCGCGGCCTGCCCGACGCGCTGCGGAGCGGGGTATCGAGCCGCGAGTGGCCGTATGGAACGACTCCTCGATCAACTGGGACGACGCCGGTGTGGTCGTCCTGCGCTCGGTTCGCGACTATGCCAAGAAGCGCAACTACGCCAACTTCTTGTCATGGTCCCGGTCGGTGCCGCGCTTGGCCAATCATCCCGATGTCGTGCAGTGGAATGCCGACAAGCACTACCTCTCCCGGCTGGCCGAGTTCGGGGTCCCCATGATCCCGACGACTTGGCTCGAGCCCAGCGCCGGGTACTCAAGCACCAGGTCCATACGCGCTTCCCAGCGCACGGCGACTTCGTCGTCAAGCCCGCGGTCTCCTCCGGTGGGCGCGGGACCGGCCGCTCACACCGCCACGGACGCGCGGTCGCGCGCGGATGCGATCAACGACACCGTCCATCATCTCGGGCGGGGCCGGTCGGTCATGGTGCAGCGCTATCTCGAAGAGGTCGACCGCAGGGGCGAGCTCTCGCTGGTTTACTTCAATGGCGTTCTGTCCCATGCGGTGGAGAAGGCGCCCATGCTCCATCCCTCCTTCCGCTCCGCCGACGAGGTGCATGAGGAGATTGTCACGGCCCGTGAGCCCAGCGAGCAGGAGTGGCTGTGAGGGAGCGCGTGCGCAAGGCCATTCACGGGTTGATCGAGGAGCGCTCGGGCCGCGATATCCAACTCCCTGTTCGATCGCGTAGACGTCGTCGCGGATGGGAAGGGCGGCTTCTACCTCATGGAGGTCTCGCTCATCGACGCGGGCCTCTACCTGGGCTCCACTCCCGATGCCCTGGACAACTTCGCCGACGCCATCGCTCAGCGCGTCTTCTGGTGAGCCGACGCGGATGCGAGGGCGAGCGGGTCGGGATGGACTGACTGCCGCGGATTCGCGGTAAAGGTCTCGATCATTGATCAACCTTCTGAGGTTGATCTGAGCGATATCAACCTCAGAAGGTTGATTTGTGGTTCTCGTTACGTCGTCCCCGTGTCATGTACGTGCTCACTATCGATCAAGCGCGCAGCCGCCGTTCTCCGGATCTGAGTGCCCGAGCTTCAGCCGTGCTTTGCCGATGTCGTTGCCCTGGCGCCCTTTGAGCGCACTGCGAAAGTCGAGCGCCCCACAAAACGAGCATCGCGGGACCGCGGTGGCGCAAGTGGTGTAGATAGTCCCCATGCGCACATTGCTCAACCCTCATCTGGGTCGTCTTCGGTGGCTTCTGGCTCTGGCTGGGGTACTTGTTCTTCGGCGTCATCGCCTGCCTCCTCATTGTCACCATCCCCGCTGGAGTCGCCTCATTCCGCATCGCCGGCTACGCCCTGTGGCCCTTCGGGCGCACCGTCGTCACCAAGCCGGGGCGGGCGCCATGAGCGGCCCTCAGCAACGTGATCTGGTTCGTCGTCGCCGGCCTCTGGCTGGCCATCGGTCACTTGACGACGGCGGCCGCACAGGCTGTGACCATCATCGGGATTCCGCTGGCGATCGCCAACGTCAAGATGATTCCCGTGACCTGCTTCCCCTTCGGCAAGGAGGTTGTCCCTGGGACGGCATCGCCTGAGACGCTGCTCCTGCTTCTCAGCGCCCGTGCGGCCGGGCCCGGGCCGCACCCGAAGCACTCGATCAGACCTGGCCCCTGCGCATGCGGACTTCACGGCGCTCGCCTCAGGCCGAGATGCGCCTCTGCCCGGCCCAGTACAGCGCGTAGCAGGCGGCGACGAAGACCGCGGTCATCCACAGGGCCGGCCGCTGCGTCGGGTCGAAGACGATCAGGAGGCAGGACAGCGCCGAGGCCACCAGTGCCGCCAGCGATACCCACGGGTAGCCGGGTGCCCTGTAGGGAGAGCTCGTCATCGTCGTGCCCTCTGAAGGCGCCGCCGACGTCGGAACGACACGTGGGAGGCGGCGATGGAGACCCACACGAGCATCACGGCCAGCCCTGATACCGACACCAGCACGATGTAGACCGTCGAGGCCGCCACCGTGCTGGTCGCCAGCGCCGCCAGCCCGCCGATCATCGAGGCGGCCATCGCCGGGGCGGGCACTCCGAAGCGGTTGGTGCGCGCCAGTACCCTGGGCACCGTTCCCTCGTCGGCCAGCGACCACAGCATGCGGGTTGAGGCGTATAGGCCCGAAATTGGCGGCGGACAGGATGGCGGCGAGAATGACGACATTCATGATGGTCCCGGCGAAGGGGATTCCCATCGCGTTGAAAACCGTGACGAACGGGCTCTGCTCGACGCCCGCCGCATGCCAGGGGATGAGCGCGCTCATCACTGTGATCGAGCCGATGAAGAAGATGACCAGACGCCACAGGGTCGCGTGAATGGCCCGTGGCACGGTGGTCCCCGGATCCTTCGTCTCGCCCGCGGTGATCCGATGAGCTCGGTGCCGGAGAAGGCGAAGTTGACGGTGAGCATTGTGGTGAAGACAGCGCCCAGGCCTTGAGGGAAAAGACCATCCGCGGTCAGGTTGCTCAGCAGCGGTGCCGAGTCGTATCCCGCATAGGGAATGACTCCGATGATCGCCAGGGCGCCCAGCACGATGAAGGCGAGGATCGCCAGGACCTTGATCGAGGACAGGAGGGACTCGGCCTCCGCGAAGACCCGCACTGAGGCGAGATTGACCCCGAGGATGAGCAGGATGAAGAGCGCCGCCCACAGCCAGGCCGGTGTTGAGGGGAACCAGTCGGTCGCGATCATGGCTGCTCCGGTGAACTCGCTGCCGAGCGCCACCGTCCACGTCAGCCAGTACAGGATGGCGGTGACGAAACCGGTTGCCGGACCCAGGCAGCGGCGTGCGTACATGGAACGCGCCGGTCAGGGGCATGGCAACGCTCAGTTCGCCCAGGCACAGCATGACGAGGTACACGATGGCGGATCCCACCGCATAGGCCAGGATCGTGCCGATCGGGCCGGCCTGACTCACTGTGTAGCCGGATGACAGGAAGAGTCCCGTACCGATGACTCCGCCGAAGCTGATCATCATGAGATGACGGCTGGTCATTCGGCGTTTATGGGCATGAGGCTGACCGCTCGCGCCCCGGTGCTGTTCCCGGTGTCGGATGAGGTTGTAGTCGGAGAGGGGCGGGCGCTTGTGATTTCGCGGTGGATCCTCGGGGTTTCGACCATACGGGCGAGGTGCTATCGATGCTCGGCGCTCGCCTCGGTTAGCGTGTCGCCATGCGAACCTTTCCGACCGCGCCCGATTCCTCGCAGCACCAGGTCGACCTGTCCGAGTTGATGGCACGCGGCCCCGTCGTCCTGGACGGCGCCATGGGTACCGAACTCGATGCCCGGGGAGTCGGCACGGCGAACCCGCTGTGGTCCGCCCTCGCCCTGACCGAGGCGCCTGAGGCCGTCACCGCTGTTCACACGGGACTATCTCTTCGCCGGTGCCCGAGTCATCTGCACGAATTCCTATCAGGCCACTGCTCCCGCCCTCATGCGCACCGGCCTCACCGAGGCGGATTCCCGCGCCGTTATCGCGACTGCCGCACGTCTGGCCCTCGACGCCCGTGATCTGCATGTGAAGGCCCACCCGCAGGAGCCCGTGCTCGTGGCGGGCAGCCTCGGCCCCCTATGGCGCCTACCTGGCGGACGGAGCCGAGCACACCGGCGCGTATACCACTGACGCCCCCGACTCGGGTCGGTCCATCTGCCGCGCCCTCGAGGCCCCTCGGCGAGGAGGGGTCCGACTTTCTTCGCGGTTGAGACCCAGCCGCGCCTGGATGAGGCTCGCTGGCTCGTCGAGCGGCTTCAGCGGGCCGCCCCTGGGGCCGAGTGCTGGGTCTCCTTCCAGGTGGGCTCCGACGGCGAGCACCTGGCCGATGGCACTCCGCTGGCGGAGGCCGCCGCGTGGGCCGACACCGAGGACGCCGTCATCGCCGTCGGTGTGAACTGCGTTGCCCCATCGGTTGTGAGTCTGGCACTGCCTGTCCTGAGCGCGGCGACGCACAAGCCTCTGGTCGCGTATCCCAACGCCGGTGGCACCTACGACCCGGACTCCAGAACCTGGCGTCCAGCCGGCGGACCGGAGCGGTTCACCCGATACACGGCGTCGGCACCCGAGTGGCTCGATGCCGGTGTGCGCCTCATCGGCGGCTGCCGCACCACGCCGGTGGACACGGCGGTGCTGCACGACCTCGTCGCCCGCCGCTGAGGGAGAGCCACTCGAGATCCTTCGTCTCCTGCATCCTGAGACGCCGCGCCGACCGTGGGCTCATCGAGTCGGCGCGGGGCCGGGGCGGTGGGCGCTCCAGGGATCGGGCCTCGCGAGGAGCCCGTTCAGGGCGTGCATGACGGCGCCGCGGTGCTTGCGGCTGAGGACCCAGGCGGGCAGCCGGTGGCCCAGCTCCTTTCCCGTGGGCCGCAGTCGGGCCCTCACGAAGCCGAGGAGGTACTCGGCGTGCTCACCGTTGGCGACCCACAGGGTGTGCCCGGCGCACGGCGTGCTGAGGTAGAAGGGCAGCCCGTACAGGGCGTCGACGCCGTCGGGGACCTTCAGGGCGCTGGCGCGCCCGGTCATGATCATTGAGGTCCCGCACGGGCAGCGCCGTTCCGGCCGCGAAGTCGGCGAGAGCCGTAGCACCGCCGTCTGGCGGCGGCCGCAGGCGGGGCAGCGCCACGTCGTCGCGCCTGTGCGGGACGCGCGGGCCGGGGCGTTCCCTCCCACCTCTGACAGCACCCGCACCAGTAGCCCGACCGGGCGCCCCGGGCACTCCACGTGCAGCGGGTGCAGAACGCCCTGCGCTCCACCACGTGCGCGGCCCCGAGCAGGTCGGGCACACCACCCACGTACTCGAGGCGGGGCACGACGCGCAGTGGCGCTGTCGGCATAGTCGGCACAGTCGTCATGGCGCTTGCCCGCTCCTGCCTCGTCATCATTCCTGCGGTCCGACCGACAGCAGGTGCACCACGGCCCTGTCCTCGCGGTCGCACTCGGCCAGGTCCACCAGGGCCGTCAGCCGCCAGTCGTGGTCGCCGTCGGGGGTCCCTCAATGACCTGGGTGGCGAGCCAGACCCGCCGCCCCGACGCTTCCAGGGCATCGCGCAGCCGCTCCGAGACACCGGCGGACGCCAGCGCCGCCCTCGTCGGGCGTCTCATCCAAAGGAGCCATGCTCACCGCCCGGGCAGCGGTGTCGGTGCCGATCCAGTCGTACTCGTCCCAGTACCGGGCAAGCACCGTCCCACCGCCCTCGCCCCAGCCGGAGGAGGCGTCCAGCGCTCCCAAGCCTTCGACGTCGTCGCGGGCCACGAGGCTCGACGCGCCTGAACATCTCACGGCGCACCGCCACTCGGAAGGCGTGAAGATTGCGGGTCAGGGCGACTCTGCCGTCTGCATCCGCCCCGAAGCGCGCTCAATGCCCTGGCGAGACGCCGGCCGAGTCATCCGCCTCCCGGGCGGTCACCGTCCAGCAGGCCCGCGACTTCCTCGGCCCGGCCGGACTGAGCCGCCCCAGAGCCTCCCATTCGTCCAACAGCGAGGAGTCCACGGCCCGTACCAGGGCCCTGAGCCAGTCGGTGAGCTCATCGACCTCGGGCGTGCGGTGCCTCGTCGGGGACGACCTGCCGCAGGGCCCGGTAGGCGTCGGTGAGGTAGCGCAGAACCACCCCCTCGCTGCGCCCCAGCTCATAGCGGGAGATGAGGTCGGAGAAGGTCCCTGGCGTTCTCACCATGTCCCGCACCACCGACTTCGGACGCAGTTCGTACTCGGCGATCCAGGGGTTCGCCTGCTTGTAGGTCTCCAGCGCCGGGGCCAGCAGTTCAGTCAGGGGCTGGGGCCAGGTGATCTCCTCCAGGGCGGCCATGCGCTCCTCGTAGTCGAGGCCCTCGGCCTTCGGCCGCCACGGCCTCGCCTCGGGCAGTCCGCTGCTGGGCGTACAGCAGGGGCGCGGGTCGTCCCAGGGTCGCCTCCACTACTGAGACGACGTCGAGCGTGTGCTCGGGGGAGTCCACGTTCAGCAGATCCATGGCCGCCAGGGCGAAGGGGGCCAGAGGCTGATTGAGGGCGAAGTCGCCGGGCAGATCCACGGCCAGGCGCAGGCGCGGACGGCCGTCCCGTTCGGACTGGGCGCTGGAGACATGCTCCAGAAACCCCGGCGGTGCGCAGTGACTGGTAGATCTTGATGGCGCGGCGCACATGCCTGCGCCGTTCGGCCCGGCTGCCATGAACGCGGGACAGCAGGTCGGCCATGGCGGCCACCGGCTCGCCATCGCGCTCCATGAGGTTCAGAACCATGGTCGTGGTGACCTGGAACTGGCTGGTCAGGGTCTCCGGGCGGCGTCGCGCAGGCGCTCGAAGGTCTTGTCCGTCCAGTTGACGCGTCCCTCGGGGGCCTTCTTGCGTACGATCTTGCGGCGTTTGCGCTCATCGTCCCCGGCCTTGGCCAGTGCCTTGGCATTGTCGATGACGTGCTCGGGAGCCTGGACGACGACGTATCCGCGCGTGTCGAAGCCGGCCCGGCCGGCCCTCCCGGCGATCTGGTGGAACTCGCGGGCCGTCAGATGGCGCTCGCTGGCGCCGTCGAACTTGACCAGGCTGGTGAGAACCACCGAGCGGATCGGCAGCATTGATGCCCACCCCGAGGTGTCGGTGCCGCAGATGACTGACAGCAGGCCCAGTCGCGCCAGCTTCTCCACCAGCCGCCGGTAGCGCGGCAGCATGCCGGCATGATGGACGCCGATCCCGCGTCGCAGCAGCCGCGACAGGGTTGCTCCGAAGCCCCCTCCGAAGCGGAAGTCTCCCAGCGCCGCGGCCAGCTCCGCCTTGCGCGCCTTGGCGCCCAGGTCCACGCTCAGCAGTGAGGCGGCCCGCTCGATCGCCTCCTTCTGGGAGAAGTGGACGACGTACACCGGTGCCTTGCCCTGCTGCACGAGGCGCTGGAGGAGGTCGCCGATGGGCCCGACGACGTACTCCATCTCCGCGGACGGGCCGCACGGCATCGTACGACGACGGCGACCTCGCGGTCCGTGCGCTCCGCATGTCGGCGGCGAGGAAGGACACGTCGCCCAGGGTCGCGGACATGAGCACCATCTGCGCCTGTGGCAGCTCGAGGAGCGGCACCTGCCAGGCCCAGCCCCGCTGCGGGTCCGCGTAGTAGTGGAACTCGTCCATGACGACGCTGTCTCACGTCCAGCGCCTCGCCCTCGCGCAGCGACTGGTTGGCCAGGATCTCCGCCGTGCAGCAGATGATGGGGGCGGTGGCGTTGATGGAGGTGTCCCCCGGTGACCATGCCGACGTTGTCCGCTCCGAACAGGCGCACCAGTTCGAAGAACTTCTCGCTCACCAGTGCCTTGAGCGGCGCGGTGTAGTAGGAGCGGCTGCCTCGGGCGAGGCTCGCCGTGTGGGCCGCGAGCGCGATCATGGACTTGCCCTGAGCCGGTGGGGGTGGCGGCGATGACGTGCCGACCCTGGAGGATCTCGGACAGGGCCCTCGTCCTGGTGGGGGTAGAGGGGCGGCCGGTGGACTCGGCCCACTCGGAGAAGGCCAGGTAGACCTCCTCGGGCTCGGGGACGCGTCGGGGCCGGCGGCGGGTATGAGGGAGTCCAGGAGCGCGTTGAGCGGGGGCGTCGGGCGGGGCGCTGCGGTGGCCGAGGGCGCGGCGGAGGACATACCCGCATGGTCTCACGACGGGCACGCGGGCCGGTGCGCTCGAGCCGACGCCGGTGCGGGTGCTGCGGCACTCGCAGCGCCCCGCCCGGGATCAGGATGTCGATCCCTCTCAAGAGCCTCGAAGTGCTGAAGACGGGCGTAGCATGCGTCTCGCGCACTATTCCGCCCGACCCGTACAGGAGACCCGTTGGAGCCCCGCGCCCGTATTGAAGCCTTCCCGCCGACTACGCCGCCGCCCACGCCGAGGTCCTGCCGCTGATGGAAGTGCGCGACGAGGACTCGCGGTCGGTCATCTTCGAGGTCTGGGGCCGGAAGCTGCACGAGCTCGATGTGGCGCACAAGGCGGGCGAGCCCTTCTCGCGACGTGCGGGCAGCTTCAGCAGCCAGTCCGAGTTCAGCCCGGAGACCGTCACGATCGAGCGGATTGACGTCTACGGCACTAGCGCCAGGGCCCGGCTCGCACGATCGCCCGGTGTCGGTCTAGGCGGTCCCATCATCGAGATGACACTCGTCTGCAGCAACGATGACTGGCGGATCGACACGATCCGTTACTACTACGACGAGCCCGCCTCGCCTCTTGTGCCCGGAGGCGGAGCGCAGCGCCCGCCTGCGAAAGGCCCTGTGGGTCGAGCCCTTCGGGCGGGTTGAGTCGCCCTGATCTTCCTGCGCCCCGGTGACCTGTTCGTCACTGGGCGGGCGCGCTCTGCCCGTGGACGAGTATGAGCTCGCGGCCACGGTCGATAGGGATGACGAGGAGGCGTGGGCGGCTGACACTCGCCGAGGCCAGGCGCAGTGCCGAGGTCGTCGAGACCGAGGTGTGGGAGGTCGGCCGATTCCCTCAGAGCGGCCAGCTGGCGGTGGGAGACGCCGCGGGCGGGCGCGCACGATGTACGTGTGCGCTCTCGGCCTGGAGCCATCGCTCGCCACGGCCCAGGCCGTGGTGGCTAACTTCGAGAAGGGCGGTCCGCGTGTCGCCGCGGTGCGGGCGATTGTCGGCGAGACCGAGCCCGTCCGGTGGCAGCGTGCCGTGTCCGTGCCGGCGTGGCGGCACATCTCGTCCGTCTCGATGAGGAGACTCCGCCGTGGGCGTGGACTCCGGCACGGCTGCGATCGTCGATGCCGAGGCCTACCTGGGAATGACGCACAGGCAGTGGACGTCCGCCTGGGAGGCATTCGCCTCGAAGGAGGCGGGCCTGTTCGACTCCGGCGGCGGCCCCGTCGGCGTCATGACGTCCTCCGGGTGGGGCGACGGCTGCTCACGGCGTCTACTGGGGGCTCGACGGTGGTGAGCGGGCCGTCCAGCTCGTCATCGACTACGGCGTGCTGGGGGAGGCGCCCAGGCCCGCCGATCAGGCCTGAGGCGGCCGGCTCCTGCGGCGCCGCCCCATTGAGCAGTCCCGTCGAGACGTGCAGGACCAGACGGGAGGCGGCAGCGTTCCGAAGAAAGACCTTATGAGGAGGAGCGGGCCCCGAGTATGAGACGATGCCGCGCGTTCCCCATCGTCTTGAGCGCAAAGGTTCCCCTCCATGGATGCCCCTCGCCGCCCACCTTCTGACCATTGCCGACTGGATCACGGCCCACATCACCATGTGGGTCCTCATCGCCACCGGCCTGTTCCTCACTGTCGTCACCCGCGGCGTCCAGGTGCGTCACCCTGGGCGACATGGTCCGGCAGGTCGGCGGCTCGCGCGCGGGCGCCGAGGGCGGCATCTCCTCCTTCCAGGCCTCGCCATCTCGTTGGCCGCCCGTGTGGGAGTCGGCAACGTCTTCGGCGTTGCCGCCGCGCTGCTCATGGGAGGTCCCGGTGCCATCTTCTGGATGTGGGTGGTCGCCCTGGTCGGCATGGCCACCGCCTTCTTCGAGGCCACCCTCGCCCAGATCTTCAAGGTCCGCGCTGCCGACGGCTCATTCCGCGGTGGGCCCGCCTTCTACATGGCCCGTGGCATGCGGAACCGGGCTATGGCCGGAGTATTCGCCACCATCACCCCTGGTCACCTGCGGCTTCGTGATCACCTCGGTGCAGTCCAATGCAGTGGCCGGGACCCTGGTGGCGGCCTCGGCGGCGGACAGGAGTCCGCCCTGCCGGTCGCGGCCTCACCGCCGCTCAGCTGGTGATGGCCGGCCTCGTCTTCGTGCTGACCGCCGTCGTGGTTTTCGGCGGTATCCGTGCCGTGGCCCGCGTCACCGAGTGGATGGCCCCGATCATGGCGATGATCTACATCGTCCTCGTCTTCATCATCTGCGTGCTCAACTTCGGCCAGTTCGTGGACGTCGTCATCGGATCTTCTCCTCGGCCTTCGCTCCCGAGCCGCTGGTGGGCGGCTTGGGCGGAAGCTTCCGACGGCTGTCATCAACGGCACCAAGCGGGGCCTGTTCTCCAATGAGGCCGGCCAGGGCACTGCGCCCAACGCCGCCGCCACCGCGACGGTCTCCCACCCGGTCCAGCAGGGCCTCATCCAGTCCCTGGGCGTGTTCGTGGATACGATCATCGTGTGCACCGCCACGGCCTTCGTGATCCTCATCGCCGGACCCGACGTCTGGATGGCCGAGGCCGATCCGTCGACCCTGACCACGTTGGCCATCTCCCACCAGCTGGGCGGCTGGACGGTACTGCCCATGGCGATCCTGATCTTCGTCCTCGCCTACTCCTCGATCATCGCCGCCTACGTCTACACCGACGTCAACATGGATTACCCTGACCGGTGGCAGGCGCTGGGCGTCCTGGACCGTCCGCGTCGTCTCGGTGGCCTCGGCCACCGCCGGGGCGGTCTCTCCCCTCGACGTCGTGTGGAACGCCGTTGATATCGCGATGGCGATCATGACCCTGACGAATCTCGTCGCCCTGCTGTGGCTGTTCCGGTGGGGCGTGGGCGCTTTGCGGGACTATGAGGCTCAGCGCGCCGACGGCCTGGCCGAACCAGTCTTCCACGGTCGTGGCAACCCGTATCTGCCCGCAGACGTGCCCGGTGATGTCTGGGCCTGATCTCGCTTCGATGCCCTTTGAACGAGCATGTGACGAGCACCGTCCCACGGCGCATCCCACCAAGGAGAACCTCATGATCCCGACGATTCCCAGGACTCTTCCACGGACTCTCCCGATCACCCGGCCCGCTGCTGCGACAGGAGCAGAACGATGAGCACCGCCGCGCCCGCAGCGCTGCACTCTGTCCCTCGACGATGTCGAGGCCACCTTGAACCTCATCGACGACCGCTTCTACGCCTACGGGCTCTCGGCACTGCTGCGTAGCATGCCGGCCTGTACTTCACCGTGCGTACCCGCGGCGTCCAGCTGCGGCACCTGGGCACCATGATTCGCAGTATCACCGGCTCGCGCTCCGGCGCGCAGGGCGGTATCTCCTCCTTCCAGGCCTTCGCCGTGGGGCTGGCGGCGCGCGTCGGCATCGGCAACGTCGCCGGTGTGGCCCTGGCCATCGTCTTCGGCGGGCCGGGTGCGCTGTTCTGGATGTGGGTGGTCGCCATCATCGGCATGGCCACCGCCTTCGTGGAGTCCACCCTCGCCCAGATCTTCAAGGAGCGCGGCAGGGACTTCACCTTCCAGGGAGGCCCCGCCTATTACATCAAGAACGGCCTGGGCTCCAGGGCATGGGGGGCCGTATTCGCGGGCCTGTGCATCGTCAGCGTCGGGGTGACCGTCGTCATGGTGCAGACCAACTCCTGGCGAGCGTGATCAACGCCACCGTGCCCCGAGGTCGCCCCTGGATGGTCGGTGTCGCACTCGTGCTCCTGACCGCTCCGATCGTCCTGGGAGGTCTGAAGTCCGTCGCCCGCGTCACCGAGGTCGTGGCCCCCCTCATGGCCCTGGCCTACGTGCTGGTCGCCCTGGTGGTCCTCCTGATCAACATCGGTGAGCTCCGCGCGTCCTGTCCCAGATCGTCCATGGGGCCTTCGGCGCCGACCAGGCCCTGTTCGGCACCGCCGGCGGGATCACGGCGGCCGTGCTCAACGGCGTGCGGCGCGGCCTGTTCTCCAACGAGGCGGGCCTGAGCACCGTCCCCAACGCCGCCGGTACCGCCACCGTGGCCCACCCGTGCGCCAGGGCCTCATCCAGTCCTTCAGGGGTCTTCGTGGACACCATCCTGGTGTGCACCGCCACCGGCCTCATCATCCTGCTGACCACCGACACCCTACCGCCCCGGCGACGACAGCGTCGTCGGCGCTGTCCTGACCCAGCAGGCCGTCGTGGAGCACCTCGGGAATGGACCATCTGGCCCATGGTCGTGCTCATCTTCGTCCTCGTCTTCTCCACGGTGCTGGGCTGCTACTCCTACTCCCAGGTCAATGTGAACTTCCTGGGCGGCGAGCGCCGGGCCGAGCAGCTCTTCGGTGTCGTGCTGACGGCCGCCGCCTTCGCCGGCACCGTCCTCACCCTGCCGATCGTGTGGGCGCTGACAGATATCGCCCTGGGGCTGCTCGGCGTGCTCAATCTCATCGTCATCGTGCGCCTGACTCCGTGGGCGATCGGCGCCCTGCGCGATTTCGAGGCCCAGATCGCCGTCGGCGAGGAGCCGGTCTTCGTCGGCCACTCCAACCCGTACCTGCCCGGTGATGTCCTGGAGGGCATCTGGGAGGCTTCGCTGGTAGACGACCGCGTCGACCGCGGGGCGGGGCGCGGTGCGCCCGGCTCGGAGCAGGGGCACTGAAGCATGGCGGCGATGGAGATCATCAACTCGCTCATATCCATGATGTCGGACTGGCTGTTCGGCACCATCCTGGTGTGGGTGCTGCTCGGCGCCGGCATCTGGTTCACATTCGGCACGCGTGCCGTTCAGCTGCGGCACATGGGCTCCATCGCACGGGCCGTCGTGGGCTCGCGGGGCGGGTGCCGAGGCGGCATCTCCTCCTTCCAGGCCTTCGCCGTGGGACTGGCCTGCCGCGTGGGCACCGGCAACATCGTCGGTGTCGCCCTCGCTCTGGTCCTGGGTGGTCCGGGCTCCGTGTTCTGGATGTGGCTGGTGGCCCTGCTGGGCACGGCCACCGCCTTCACCGAGGCGACCCTGGGCCAGTTGTTCAAGGTGGACCGGGGCGACGGCACCTACCGCGGCGGCCCCGCCTGCTACATCGCCCGCGGCCTGCGCCTGCCGGTGCTCGGCGGCATCTTCGCGGTCCTGTTCATGATCGCCAACGGCCTGGCCATGCCGATGGTGCAGGCCAATGCGATGACGGCCGCGCTCAACGATTCCGCGGCCCTGAGCCCGTGGTGGGGAGCCGTGATCGTGGTGGCGCTGGTCGCGCCGGTGCTGCTCGGCGGGCTGCGGTCCATCGCCCGCGTCACCGAGTGGATGGCGCCGGCCATGGCCATCCTCTACCTGCTTCTTGTCGTGGCGATCATCGCCCTGCATCCCGCGCAGGCCGCCGCCGCCGTGGGAGACATCGTCGCGGGCGCCTTCAGCTTGAGGGCCGGACTGGCCGGTACCGCCGGGGGCATCACCATGGCCGTGCTCAACGGCGTGCGGCGCGGCCTGTTCTCCAACGAGGCGGGGCTGGGCGGTGCGGCCTGCGCGGCCGGATCCGCCACCGTGGCCCATCCGACGCAGCAGGGCTTTCATCCAGGCCTTCGGCGTGCTCGTCGATACCGTCCTGGTGTGCACGGCCACTGCCCTGGCCATTCTCATCGCCGGACGCATCGACGGCTCGGTGTACATCCCCGGCGTGACCGGCCTCGGAGACGACAGCGTCTCGGGCACGCTGACGCAGAACGCCATCGCCTCCGTTCTGGGCCAATGGACCTCCTGGCCCATGACGATCCTCATCATGGTGCTGGCCTACTCCACGATTCTGGGCGCCTTCTCCTACGCCGAGTCTGTCTGGACTACCCTGACCCGGACCCCGACGGCCAGGTGGGCGCTGCGTCGCCGCCGTGGCATGCGCCTTCATCGGCGGGGGAGCGGCGCTGAAGACCGTGTGGACTCTGGCCGATGTCCTGCTAGGCACGGGGGCTCTGATCAACCTGGTCGCCCTGGTCGTGCTGAGCCGATGGGCTCGTGGCGTCCTGCGCGACTGGGAGGCTCAGCGCGCCGAGGTGGCGGCCGGTACCCGCGCCGCCGACTCCCGTTCGTTTCGTCGCCGCGGGCAACCCGTACCTTCGGCCGGCTGCCCGGAGACGTCTGGTCGCGCTGAGGGTGGTCGGGGACCTCAGGGCCGCCACGGGACGACACCTCGCTGAAACGCGGACAGTCTAGGTTGGGGTGCGTTGGCTGCCCGTAACCCCGCGGGCAGCACGAGCTCCCGATTCCGGAGGCCCATATGCTCCCCGCAGTACTGTCACCGACCGCCGGTTTCTTCGACGGTCCAGCCGATTGGCTCAGCAAGGTCGCGGACCACCTGTACGGTAATTTCCTCGCCTGGCTGCTCATCGCAGCCGGTGTCTGATTCACCGTGCGCACGCGCGGCGTGCAGTTGCGCCTGTTCGGCCAGATGCTGCGCGCCATCGCGGGCTCACGCGACGGTGATGCGGGCATCTCCTCCTTCCAGGCATTCACCATCGGCCTGGCCTCGCGCGTGGGGACCGGCAACATCGTGGGCGTCGCCCTGGCCATCACCTTGGGCGGTCCGGGCGCCGTGTTCTGGATGTGGGTCGTGGCGCTCGTGGGCATGGCCACCGGGTTCATCGAGGCGACCCTGGCCCAGCTGTACAAGATCCCTCATCCGGAGGCACCTTCCGCGGCGGCCCCGCCTACTACATCAGCCGGGGCCTGGGCTCGAAGGCGTGGGCGAGCGTCTTCGCCGTCGTCATCACCTTCGTCTTCGGGTTCGCCTACGAGGCCACTCAGGCCAACGCCATCTCCGGAGTCATGATGGGCACCTTCGACGTGTCGCCGCAGTGGACCGCGATCATTCTGGTCCTCATCACGGCGCCCGTCGTCTTCGGCGGCATCACGGCCGTGGCGAAGATCGCCGAGTGGATGGCCCCGATCATGGCCGGCGTCTACGCCCTCCTGGCGATCGTCGTGCTCGTGATCCACGCGAGCGCCATCCCCGACGCGATGATGAGCATCATCGAAGGAGCCTTCGGGATCGACCAGGCCTTCGCCGGTGTCGCCGGCGGCTTCGTCGCCGCCGCCCTCAACGGCATCAAGCGCGGTCTGTTCTCCAACGAGGCGGGGGAGGGGTCGGTCCCCAACGCCGCAGCCACGGCCACGGTCGCCCACCCGGTCCAGCAGGGCCTGGTCCAGTCCTTCGGCGTGTTCGTCGACACCATCATCGTGTGCACCGCCACCGCCCTCATCGTGCTGCTCTCCGGGGTCTACTCGCCCGAAAGCACCCTGGCCATGGGCGAGGCGGCGGCCAAGGAAGCCTCGTCGACCCTGACCTCCTCCTCGATCGGCGCAGTCCTGGGTGGTTGGTCCGAGTACCTCATGGCGGCCATCATCTTCGTGTTCGCCTACTCATCGCTGCTGGGCAACTACACCTACGCCCAGGTCAACGTGGACTTCCTACTGGGGCTGGGCCGCAAGCGCGACACCCGGACCGACACGGTCATGGTGTACGCCCTGCGCGCCATGATCGTGGTGGCCGCCGGGATCGGGGCTGTGGCCTCGCTGGACTTCGTCTGGAACCTGTCCGACGTCGTCATGGGTCTCATGGCGATCATCAATATCGTGGCGATCGTCCTGCTGAGCAAGTGGGCCTTCGGCGCCCTGATCGACTGGGAGGTCCAGAGGCGGCTCCTGAACGCCGGAGAGATCAGTGAGATCCGTTTTCGTCGCCGAGGACAACCCGCACTTGCCGGGCCCCTGCCCGGCGAGGTGTGGAGCAAGGCCAATGCCGGGCGCCACACTCCTGAATGACCGGGGACGGGGCGGTCGCCTCGCCGCCATGCCGGCATGGCCGACAGGCTCCAGATATCGACGCGGCCGCCCTTCCGCCAATCCGGGTTTCCCCAGCGCCGTTCCTCTACGCTGCACCCATGAAGATTGCGCGCTTCTCCACCGGTGAGGACTTCCGTTACGGGATCGTCGAGGGCTGCCGGTCGATGAGTCCGGTCCCTCCGGGAATCCGACGGTCATCTCATCGTTTTGAAGGGCGATCCCCTTTACACCCTTCGAGGCGACTGGCGAGGGTGGTCGCCCCTCAGCGAGGCTCGGCTCGTATCGCCCGTTATCCCGCGTTCCAAGGTCGTGGGCATCGGCAAGAACTACGCCGCTCACGCCGAGGAGATGGGCGGTGGGGCCCCGTCCGAGCCGATCGTCTTCCTCAAGCCCAACACCTCCGTCACCGGCCCCGACTCTCCTATCGTGCTGCCCGCCTGGTCCGACGAGGTCCATTACGAGGCGGAGCTGGCCGTCGTCATCAAGTCGGTGGCCAAGGACCTCGACCCCGCCGACGCCCCCGAGTGATCCTGGGGTACGCGGTCGCCAATGATGTCTCCGCCCGAGATCGCCAGCGCGGAGACACGACCTGGACGCGCCAAGGCCTTGACACCTCCTGCCCCTTGGGGCCCGTGGATCGAGATGCCCGAGCCCGGTGCCGATACCGCTTTCGACCCGGGTGATGCGGTGGTGCGCGCGCAGTGGATGGCGCTGTTGTTCAGGAGGGTTCGACGGGCAACATGAGTCAAGTCGGTTCCCGAGCTCATCTCCCTACGTGTCGAGTATCTTCACCCTCCTGCCCGGTGACGTCATTCTGACCGGAACGCCCGCCGGTGTGGGCGAGATCCGGGCCGGGCAGCGCGTCGAGGTCGAGGTCGAGGGCATCGGCTCATTCTCCAACCCCATCATGCGCCGATGAGTCGCTTCAGCACCGCCCTCCGCGAATCGCTCCGACCAGGCGCTGGGCGATCTGGGAGGCGATGCCCCGGCTCGTGGCCAGGTTGAGGCGGCAGAAGCGCTCATACCCCTGTCCGAAGGCCGCTCCCGGATTCATCGCCACCCCCGGTTCTCGGCGGAAGAACCGGGCGGGGGCCATCCCTCGGCCCGTTCCAAAGCCGGACAGGGCCGGAGCAGTCCAGCCACGCCAGGTAGGTGCCCGCAGGCTCGGTCAGTCGCACCTCCTCAATGTCTGCCAGTGCCTCGGCGACGAGCTCGACATTGCCGCGGATGTAGTCGCGGACGTTCCGGTTCCACTCCAGCCCCTCGGGTGAGAGCGCGGCGGTGACCGCTTGCGCTCCCAGAGCGCCGCCTCATCCGCCAGGTGCGCACTGGGGGCGGATGCCTCCCAGGAGGCCCCTGGCGCCGCCTGATGCGATGAGTTGGGCGCACATGAGTCCGGGGATGTTCCAGCCCTTGGAGACGGCGGTCGCCGTGAATGTCAGATCGTCCTCGGCGGCGGACCGTGAGCCGTAGCATGTGTGCACCGCCTCGGGGTCAAGGACGAGGGAGGAGTGGATCTCGTCGGCGAAGACCGGCACCCGGTAGCGCGACGACAACGACGCCACGTCGTCGAGCTCGGCCGGCTCCAGAACCCGGCCGACCGGATTCCAGGGATTGCAGAGCACCAGCAGGCCCCCTGCCTGCCATGCGCCGCTTCGATGCGGTCCAGATCGAGCGTCCAGTCGGGGCGTCCGCTGGTGCCGCTCCCATGAGCGCCGGGACCTGGATGCACTCGCGGCCGTGCCTGCCCGGTATCGACAGGAATGGCATGTAGGCGGGTGTGGGCACGATCACCGCGGAGCCCGGCTCGGTGTGGTGCTCGATGACCGCCTCCAGTGCGGATAGGACATTGGGCAGCAGGCTCACATCCCCAACCGGAACCTTCCAGCGAAGGTCTGCGCGTGGAATGAGGCGACTGCTTCGCGGGCGGCCCGATCCGCTCCCGTCGGCATGTACCCCAGGCAGCCGTTCTCAACGGCGCGACGCAGGACTGCCGTGACGGCCGGCGCGGTGCCCAGGTCCATCTCGGCCACCCAGGCGCCGATGACATCGCCGTCGTATCGACTCCACTTCAACGAGTTCCGGCTGCGCATGATCTCCGGCGTCAGCGCGTCGAAGGCAGCGCAGAATCGTTGTGGTGGGCAGTGGAGGCGGTAGCAGGGGAGGTCTCTGTCATGGCGCCACCCTAAGGAGCCGCGTCCACCGGAGAAGCCGTTCGACGACCGGTGCTCGGCGCCGGGAGCCGCGCCGTCGGGGAGGGGCCGCTGGCGCTAGGCTTGCGCCATTATGACTGAGAACGACTCCTCTTCATCCGTCGCAGCCGCGGCGGCTGCCCCACCGGATCCAGCCCGATCCGCGTTCGCTTCTGCCCTCGCCCACGGGGCTCCGCATGTGGGCATGGTTCGCACGTGCCTGTTCAACTGGGCCTACGCCCGTCACACCGGCGGCACCTTCGTCTTCCGCATTGAGGACACCGACGCCGCCCGGGACTCCGAGGAGTCCTTCGCGGCCATCATCGACTCCTGACCTGGCTCGGACTGGACTGGGACGAGGGGCGTCGGCGAGGGCGGCCCCCATGGGCCCCTACCGCCAGTCCCAGCGCATGGACCTGTAGCAAAGCAGGTCGCCTCCGAGCTGCTGGAGGCCGGCTATCTGTACGAGTCCTTCTCCACGCCCGAGGAGATCGAGGCGCGTCACCGGGCCAAGGGGCCTCCCCAGCTCGGCTACGACGGCTACGACCGCCATCTCACTGAGGAGCAGAAGGAAGCCTTCCGGGCCGAGGGCCGCCGCCCCGTCCTGCGCATGCGGATGCCGGACGAGGACATCACCTTCGACGACCTGGTGCGCGGGCCCATCACCTTCAAGGCGGGCTCGGTCCCCGACTACGTCGTCGTGCGCGCTAGCGGCGACCCCCTCTACACGCTGGTCAACCCCGTCGACGACGCCGCCATGGGCATCACCCATGTACTGCGCGGAGAGGACCTGCTCTCCTCCACACCTCGCCAGATCGTCCTGTACCGTGCCCTGGTCGCCATTGGTCGCGCGCAGGTCGTGCCCGAGTTCGGCCACCTTCCCTATGTCATGGGGGAGGGCAACCGGAAGCTGTCCAAGCGCGATCCCGAGTCCAACCTCCTCATCCATCGCTACCGCGGCATGATCCCCGAGGGCCTCCTCAATTACCTGGCACTGCTGGGGTGGTCCCCTGAGCGCTGACCGGGACGTCTTCTCCGCCGCGGAGATGATCGCGGCCTTCGACGTCGCCGACGTCAACCCCAACCCGGCCCGCTTCGACCCCAAGAAGTGCGAGGCCATCAACGCCGAGCAGGCTCGGGCCCTGGATGAGAAGGACTTCCGCGACCGCCTGGTGCCCCTACCTCGCCGATGTTTACCCCGACCCCACCGGCCCAGATGCCCCAGGCGCCCCTGGTCTCGGGGGCGACTTTCGATGAGCTCACCGCGCGCGAGCAGGAGATTCTGGATACCGCCGCGCCCCTGATCCAGACCCGGATCCAGATGCTGCGCGAGTGCCGAGACATGCTCGGTTTCCTGTTCGTGCCCGATTCCGAGCTCGCCGTCGATGACAGGGCCCGGGGCAGGCTCAAGGACTCTGCGGCGGATGTCCTGGACGCCGGTATCCGGGCTCTCGAAGGACTCGCCGGGGAGCAGTGGACGGCTGCCGGACTGGAGGAAGCTCTGCGGGCCGCCATCGTCGAGGGCCGGGGAATGCCCGGCGGGGAGGGCATCAAGCCCCGTCTGGCTTTCGGTCCGCTGCGCGTGGCTGTGACCGGCCGCCAGGTCTCGCCGCCCCTGTTCGAGTCCATGGAGATCCTCGGCTCCGGCTCGTCACTGGCGAGGCTGCGCGCGCTGCGGAGTCAGTTGGGCTGAGGCGAACCCAGAACCAACGAGAACCGAGGGCACCGAGACGAGGCCGGCCAGGAGATCCTGGCCGGCCTCGCCATCTCCCCGCGGTCATTCCCGGTAACTGCGGGGGAGCTGCGGAGCTTGGATCACTTCATCTTGCCCGCGGTCAGGCCCTCGATGCGAATGCCGCCCAGAATGGTCTGCCACTGGTCGCTCGTCATGCTCGATCCCTTGCGGCACATGGCCATGACGGAGAATTTGAGTCCGGCGTCGCCGACGGCGCGCGCGAACTTGTAGCCCTCGACCTCCTGCGACTCCCCGTCCTGGGACGTGAAGGTTCCCGTCCAGCCGATCGAATAGCCGTCCATGGTGCCGCCGTCATCGCGCACTCGGTCCACGGTCTCGCGGCTTGTCTCGGACACGTTGCTGATGTTGTTGTCCTTGATATCCACCAGGAGCGAGCTCACCTCATCGTCCGACAGGACGTCGTTGTGGATCGCCTCGGAGATGTCGCGCTTCTCAATGCCCTGGCAGTTGCCGTCGTGGCTGAGGAAGCCCTCGATGTTCCCCTGGTCGGTGACGGCGTCGGGATTGGCTATCGAGTCGTCCTGGTACCACACCGAGGTGTCCTCGTTGTAGAACTTCAACGACGGGGCCGTCCATGGGGTCGGTGAGGCGGACGGGTCGATGGTGGGGCCTCCGCCGTGCGGCGTCCATGTCCGGCCTCCGGTGTGGGGCTGTTAATGGGGTCGATGGTGGGGGCCTCCGCCGTGGGCCTCGGGGAGTTGTCTTCCGTTGCCTCCGTGTTGGTCTTGGAGAAGATGGAGCAGGAGCCCAGCGCGAAGGTGGTCAGGCACAGGAAGGCGCTGAGAGCTCGTGCGGCGCGTTTCCGGGTGCGAGAAGGAGAAGTGGGGGATCATCTGGGCCTCTGAGGTGACGAAGGTGCGGACAAGGACGCTGAGAAAGATGGTGAAGGGTGGCGAAGGGTTGTGAAGGGCGCTGTCAGGATGATGACGGGGTGGACGATGGCGGGCACTGGCAGCGTCTAAGCACAGTCTACGGTCTCGGAGCGCGTGCGTCAGGCCTCTGCCGGCCCCTACTGGATCCCAGCGGTCTTCTTGGTGCGGGGCCCGATGGACCCGATGGAACTGCAACGGCGATCCGCGGCCGGTGGCGGCCGGCAGACGGCGCGCAGTCGGTGTGGTTGCACTCACGTAGCTCGGGTTTGTCGGAGACAGGGTCGGCGTGTAAATTATCTCCCGCTGCTGAGGGAGGTTCGCGTCCCGAGGTGAGCAAGCACTGGGGTATGGTGTAATTGGCAACACAGGTGATTCTGGTTCATCCATTCTAGGTTCGAGTCCTGGTACCCCAGCGGAGGTTTCGAAGACTCGGTCCGTGTTTATTTTCGGAGCGGCATCGGCTTGCTGAATTATTCTCAGCATCCTCCTCAAACAAGTACATATATTCAGGCCCCGTTCGTCTAGCGGCCCAGGACACCGCCCCTCTCACGGCGGCAGCACCGGTTCAAATCCGGTACGGGGTACGAGCCAGGAGAGCACAGGGAGACTGTATCCTCATAATCCTCCATGTGTTTTTCTGAGCCAGGGCCCCGTTCGTCTAGCGGCCCAGGACACCGCCCTCTCACGGCGGCAGCACCGGTTCAAATCGGTACGGGGTACGAATAGCGGGTAATTATTCATTGCTTTCGCCATTTTTCATTCATGTCGCCACCGCGGCCCATCGGCACATCGACCGATTATGTTATGCCCGATCGCTTTCGCGGTCGGGCATTCGTCTGTGATCCGTGGGGAGAATGAGGTGAGCGGGCAGTCGTGGACGGGCTGCAGGGAGGTCGCGGGCACTTGTTGTATCCCGATTGCTCCCGATCGTTCTGAGTGGCGCACTGCCCCGGGTCCCACTCATCTAGACTGCGTGGCGTGACGAACTTCCCGACGCTCAAGGCTCCCGGTCCGATTCCCGATGGCGCGATGCGCATCGTGCCCCTGGGGGCCTCGGCGAGGTCGGCCGCAACATGACCGTCTTCGAGATCGACGGCCAGCTGCTCATCGTCGACTGCGGTGTCCTGTTCCCAGAAGAGGACCAGCCGGGGGTCGACCTCATTCTGCCCGACTTCAGCTACATTGAGGACCGCCTCGACGATGTCGTCGCCCTGGTCCTCACGCACGGTCATGAGGACCACATCGGTGGTGTTCCCTATCTGCTGCGTCTGCGCAATGACATCCCACTGGTCGGCTCCGAGCTGACTCTCGCCTTCGTGGAGGCCAAGCTCAAGGAGCACCGCATCCGCCCGGTGCTGCGCGTGGTCGAGGAGCACGAGGCGGTGTCCTACGGACCCTTCGACCTCGAATTCGTCGCCGTCAACCACTCCATCCCCGATGCGATGGCGGCCATGATCCGAACCGACGCCGGCAATGTGCTGATCACCGGCGATTTCAAGATCGACTCCCCTGCCCATCGACGGGCGCATCACCGATCTGCGGTCCTTCGCGCGGTTCGGCGATGAGGGCGTGGACCTGTTCTGCGTGGACTCCACCAACGCCGAGGTGCCCGGCATGATCGGCCATGAGAACCAGATCGGCCCGGTGCTCGACAACGTCTTCGCCGAGTCGGATCAGCAGATCATCGTGGCCTCCTTCTCCAGTCACGTCCACCGCGTCCAGCAGGTTCTCGACGCCGCGGCGCTCCACGGGCGCCGTGTGGCCCTGGTGGGCCGCTCGATGGTGCGCAATATGGGCATCGCGGCCGAGCGCGGCTATCTCAGGGTCCCCGACGGCGTGCTCATCGACGCCAGGACGTCTCCTCCCTGCCGCCGGACGAGCGCGTCCTGATGGCCACCGGGTCCCAGGGCGAGCCCATGGCGGCACTGTCGCGCATGGCTCACGGCGAGCACCGCAGCATCGTGCTGGAGCCCGGCGACACCGTGATCTTCGCGTCCTCCCTGATCCCGGGCAATGAGAACTCCGTCAATCGCGTCATCAACCAGCTCATGCGGCTCGGCGCGCGTCGTGCATCAGGGCAATGCCAAGGTCCACGTCTCCGGCCACGCGTCCAGTGAGGAGCTGCTGCACGTCTACAACATCGTGGGACCGCGCAACGTCATGCCGATCCACGGGAGGTCCGCCACCTCGTGGCCAACGGCGCGCTGGCCGTCAAGACCGGTATCTCCCCGGGCAACATCATGCTCGCCGAGGACGGCGTCGTCGTCGATCTGCTCGACGGGCGCTCCCGCATCGCCGGAGCAGTGTCCCTGCGGCTACGTCTACGTCGATGGGTCCTCCGTCGGGGAGATCGACGAGACCGAGCTCAAGGATCGTCGCATCCCTGGCGGAGGAGGGCTTCGTGGCCGTCTATGCCGTTGTGGAGACCAAGACCGGCACCATTCTCGCCGGCCCGGACATCCAGGCGCGGGGCGTGGCCGAGGACACCGCTGTCTTCGACGAGATCCTGCCCGATGTCACCACCGCGCTGCAGGAGGCTCTCGACAAGGGGAATGCCGATGCCCATTCCCTCCAGCAGACCATGCGCCGCACGCTGGGCGGTGGATCGGGCGCCGCCTGCGCCGTCGTCCCATGATCGTGCCCGTCGTGATCGAGGCCTGAGAGGGTATGAGCCCACCGAGCATGCGCCGCCCACCTTGCTTCATCTCCACCGGCAGTGTCCTGATCGACCTTCCGCTCCACGTCGGTCGCGTGCCCGCGCCCGGCGGCGCCGTCACGGCCACCTCCTCCGGCCCCACCGTTGGCGGGGGCTACACGGTCGTATCGGCTGTCGCCCGCCAGGGGGTCCCGGCCGCCCTTGCCGCCACGCTGGGCACCGGCCCGAACTCCCGCCCAGGTGCGCGAGACGATGATGAGCGACGGAGTCGAGCTCGTCGTTGAAGAGCTCGTCGGCGACATCGGCACCTGCACCACTCTCATCGAGCCCTCCGGGCGACGCACCTTCGTGACCACTGAGGGCGTCGAGGCCGAGGCTCAGCGAGAGGACCTCGATCGTCTCGAGCTCATCCCGGGCGACTGGGTCTACACCACCGGTTACGACCTCGCTCATCGCACGTCCCGAAACGTGCTCGCCGAATGGCTTCTCGCGCTGCCCGTCGGCGTCAGTCTGGTGGCCGACCTGGGGCCCGTCGAGTCCGAGATCCCGGGCTCCATCATCGATCCGCTCCTGCGCCGCACCAATCTGCTGACGGGCAATCATCTTGAGATCACGCAGCTCTCCGCGCGCCTCGGAAGTCAGACGGCGATGCGTGAGGCCGCTCCCGATGCCCTCATCGTGCGGCGCACCGGGGTGCACGGCTGCATACTGTGGCCCGCCCACGGCGACATGATCGAGGTGCCGGGGTTCGCCCGGGACGTCCTGGACACCACGGGTGCCGGCGATACGCACACCGGTGTCCTGGTCGCCGGCCCTCATGGATGGGCTCGACGTCGTCGCCGCTGCGCGCCGCGCCAACGCCGCCGCGGCCGAGGCCGTCAGCCGTCTGGGCCCAGCCCGCTCGCCGCGGCGCGATGAGATCGATGCGCTGCTGGCTCCAGCCCGACCCCGATGCCGAGATTCTCCCGGATTCTCCCGGAGTGACGCACGCATGATCATCTCAGCGGCGTGGCATGCTCCTCGGGCCGCGTCGGTTCGATAGCGTTTCGAGCACCATGGCCACTTCTCCCACATCCTCTGCTCGCCCCGGTAGTCGGGGCCCCCGCGGGCGCGCCTCGAGGCAGCCCACGCAGCCGATCGAACCGTCTCCATCCGGAAGCCGCTACCGCCGTACCGGGTGGGCGTTCGTCGTCCTCGCCCTGGCCGTCGTCACCGGCCTGCGCGAGTGGTTCAGCGTCTCCGGTGTTGCCGGGGCGTGCTGCACCATATGGCCGCCGGTCCTGTCGGCGTCCTGGGGATCGTTGTTCCTCTTCTGCTGGGGGCGCTGGGCATCGCCATGCTGCGAGTCCGCCGTCTGGGAACGGTCCATGCGCGCATCAGCGTCGGTACGCTCGGTGCGCTCGCAGGAGTGACGGGCATCATCCAGGTGACCTCCGGCAACCCCGCCCTGTCCCTGTCGCTCGGCATCGCCCCGCTGGAGGAGGCCGGTGGGATGCTCGGCTGGGCCGTCGGATATCCGCTGGCGGTGCTGTTTCTCCTCGGTGGCCGCCGTCATCCTGTTCATCCTGCTCATCGCCTTCTCCGCTCTGGTGATCTCCGGCCGTACCATTGCGGAGCTGCGAGAGCAGCTGGCGGAGACGTCGCGGTACCGCCGACCAGCAGGACGATGCGTCCACAGGCGGAGAGAACCTGGCCACCCGCGTCCTGGGGCGGTGCGCCGTGCCGGCGGCAGGCGCGCGCAGGAGGATGAGACCGAGACCCGGACTCTGGACTCCTACGACGGCGACGAGCCCTTCCGCTCCGCGCTGGAGACCGAGAAGCGCCCCCGGGGCAGCGGGCGCCGTAAGCGCACGAGGTCTTCGTCCACCGGTGCGGCGGACTCGGCGGATCCGATTACCCGCACGACCCCGACGACGCCCGGGATGAGACGGCGACCTCTGTCCTGTCGGGACTGTCGGGGGCCGCGGATCCGCCGTCGACGTGCCCCTGGGCGATGAGCCCGTTTCGCCACCGGCCGTGCGTCCGGGGCGCTCCGCAGCGGGGAAGTCCAAGGGAGCGCGCCCTGTTCCCCGCCGAGCCCAATGCCGTCACCGAGGAGACCCCGTCGGTCGAGCCCGACCTCGCCGACGAGCTCGGGATGACGGACATGGCGGAGATGGCATCAATGGCGCTGCCCGACGGCACGACCTACTCCCTGCCCAGTGAGAGCCTTCTGGGTCCGGACCGGGCCACGCCACGCGCACCGAGGCCAACGACGCGATTGTCGAGAAGCTTCAGGGTGTTTTCACCGAATTCGAGGTCGACGCCACGGTCACCGGCTACACCCGCGGCCCCTCAGGTCACTCGCTACGAGGTCCACCTGGGGCGCGGCGTCAATGTCTCCCGGGTGACCGGTCAGGAGAAGAACATCGCCTACGCGGTGGGCTCGGACGAGATCCGCCTGCTGACCCCCGATCCCCGGCAAGAGCGCCATCGGCGTGGAGATCCCCAACTCCGACCGTGAGATGGTCAAGCTCGGCGACGTCCTGCGCTCGGGCGCCGCCAGAAGCAGGCGCACCCCTGGTCGTGGGGCTGGGCAAGGACGTCGAGGGCGACTATGTGGTCACCAATCTCGCCAAGACGCCCCACATGCTCGTGGCCGGTCAGACCGGCTCGGGCAAGTCCTCGTTCGTGAACTCCATGATCACCTCGATCATGATGCGGGCCACCCAGAGGAGGTCCGCATGGTGCTGGTCGACCCCAAGCGCGTCGAGCTGACGATCTACGAGGGCATTCCGCACCTGATCACCCCCATCATCACCAGCCCCAAGAAGGCGGCTGAGGCGCTGGAGTGGGTCGTGCGCAGATGGACGCCCGCTACGACGATCTCGCCTCCTTCGGCTACAAGCACATAGACGACTTCAACCGGGCGGTGCGCGCGGGGAAGGTCGAGCCCTGCCCGGTTCGCAGCGCGTCATCTCGCCCTATCCCTATCTCCTGGTGGTCGTCGATGAGCTCGCCGACCTCATGATGACCGCGCCCAGGACGTCGAGGCCGCCATCCAGCGCATCACCCAGCTGGCCCGTGCCGCCGGTATTCATCTGGTGCTGGCCACGCAGCGCCCGGTCGCCTCCGTGGTCACCGGCCTGATCAGGTCCATGTGCCCTCGCGCCTGGCCTTCGCCACCGCCTCCCAGTTGGACTCGCGCGTCATCCTCGACCAGAACGGGGCCGAGACCCTCACCGGTCAGGGCGATGCCCTCTATCTGGGGCCCGGCACCTCCGCCCCCGTGCGCGTTCAGGGCTCGTGGGTCGATGAGTCCGAGATCCGTACCGTTGTGGAGCACGTCAAGCGCCAGCTCGAGCCGGAGTACCGCGACGACGTGACCGTTCCGGAGGTCAAGAAGCAGATCGACGAGGAGATCGGCGACGATATGGACCTGCTGCTGCAGGCCGCCGAGCTCATCATCTCCAGCCAGTTCGGCTCGACCTCCATGCTTCAGCGCAAGCTGCGCGTCGGCTTTCGCCAAGGCGGGCCGCCTCATGGATCTGCTGGAGTCGCGCGAGGTCGTGGGTCCCTCCGAGGGCTCCAAGGCTCGTGACGTGCTGGTGCAGCCCGAGCAGCTCCAGGAGACGCTGGCCTGGATCAGGGCGAGGGCGACGCCCCCGGGAGCGAGTCCGCACCGGCGGGAGGCGGCCGATGCGCCTGACCACCAGCCGGCGACCGCGATGCCGGCCTCCGATTCCCGCATCGCCGAGTCCGCGGCCGGTTCCGATATCAACTCGGATCCACCGGTTGCGCAGTCCTGGGACGACGACTCCGCCTCGGATGACTCCGAGGACGCCTGGAGTCTGACCGGGCGCGGCTCCTCGTGGTAACGGCTTGCGGCGGGGTGCGTCCGGTTCGGGCGCCGTCTCGGGCCGGAGAGTCCGGGACTCCTTAGACGGCTCCCTCGGATTCTGGGTTCCCTGGGTTCCTCAGGTTCCCGGGCCTGTTGCCGCTCCCCTGTGCGGCTGTGCGTCAGCCGCGCGGCGCGGCCGTCGGCTCAGGGCCGGTCGTGGCGGGCACGTCAGCGGAATAGGTCTCCATGTTGAGGAAGGTCGTCACCGCGTCCCACCGGCTGGTGAGCTCCTCCTCGCTCAGCGCGCAGCCCTCGGGGATCTCGCCGGCGTGGGCCGCCGCCAGGTCGACCATGCGGTGGCCGTTGTCGTTGTCCACCGTGAAGGGGTGCCAGTGCAGGGCGTCCACGCGCGCGTCGCTCGTGCCGTCCGCGGTCTGGCCGACCGTGACATCGACCCATACGAAGGTGCCGGTGCCGGCCAGCGTATTGCCCAGTTCGGGGGACTGGTTGGAGATGAAGTTGCCCGCCGAGTACGACACCCACATGCCCGCGCCGTCCGGACCGCCCTCAAGGAGCTCGTTGGTCTGCGGCACGTGCGGATGCGCGCTGAACAGGACGTCGATCTGGCCGGTATCGGCAATGGCCCGGGCGTATTCGGTCTGCTCGGCCACCGGGTCGGAGGTGTACTCCTCGCCGATCTGGGAATGCAGGACGACGATGTCGGCTCCCGCTTCACGGGCCGCTCGAGCCTGTCCGGCGACCCACTCGACGTCAGCTGAGGTTGACCGCCCACTGCGGGTCGGCGGTGAAAGCCGTTGAGCCCGTAGGTGGTGGACAGCTGGGCGACCCGCACCGTGCGCCCCTCGCGCTCGAGCTCGTAGATCTGGTAGGGCTTGTCCGCCTCGGCCTCAGTGCGATTGGTCCCGCTCCAGCCCATGCCGGCACCCCTGGAGCGTATCGGCGGTGCTGACGACGCCGTCCATCCCCTGGTCCCAGGGTGATTGAGGCGGTCGCGCACCCGTCAGCCCGTGGTCCGCAAGGCGGTGACCACGCCCGGCAGGGTCCCGAACGTGGGAAGCCGGTGGCGACGCCGTTCGGGGAGACGGGGACCTCCATGCCGCACAGGGCCAGGTCGACCCCGCTGGTCAGGGCTGGGCCGCTGCGGTCAGCGGAGCGATATCGCCCTGCCCGCCCTCGGTGTCGTCCGCGAGCGGGCATGTGCGTGAGCACGTCGCCGCCGTATCCGATCGTCAGATGTACGTCGGGCGGCGGCGTGGGGAAGGGCTCGCTGCGGGGGGCCTCGAGGTCGGATGCCGACGTCACCGGGTCGGTGGCGGGAGGCGCGCAGCCGGTGAGCGGCCATGCGCATGTGCCCGTCCATGCCAGCGCGGCGACAGCGAGCGCCCGGGCGCGCCGTCGGCGGGAGGGCGAGGCCGACGAGGGCTGTGGAGCCGGGAGAGCCGCCGGACCGAGGACTCGGGTGTGGGAAGGCATGCTCCTCAGACTAGGGGTCCTCACGGCGCGGCCGGAAGGACCATGATCCCTCATGGGGTGGCCCTGCAGAACCGCCGTTGCGCCCCTGACCTGCACAGGAGCTCTCACCGTTAGGCTTACTCGGGTGAACGCCACTCCGACGCCCCCTGACTACGAGGACTGCGCGGGTCGTGAAGCTCGTGAGAACCGCACTGATCGCAATACCGATCACGATGAGCACCACGCCCTCGCGCCGTCGGCCTCGCTGGGGGCGTCAGCGCCGGTTCAGGCGCCCCTGCTCAACATCGCCAATGCCCTGACCGTGCTGAGGCTCATCCTGGTGCCAGTTTTCATCTGGCTCATGCTGGGCCAGGGCGACGCCATGAGACTGGCGGCGACGCTCGTCTTCATCGCCGCGGCCTTCACCGATCAGCTTGACGGGCAGCTGGCCCGTTCGTGGAACCTCGTGACCAGTTTCGGCAAGATCGCCGATCCGATCGCGGACAAGGCCCTGACCCTGTCGGCATTCGTGCTGCTCGCGGTCGCCGGACGCCTATGGTGGTGGGTCGCCATCGTCATCATTGTGCGCGAGCTCGGCATCACGCTGCTCCGCTTCATCATGCTGCGGCGCGCGGTCATGGCCGCTTCCCGCGGCGGCAAGCTCAAGACCGTGCTGCAGATCCTCGGCGTCGTCGGCTTTGCTGACCCCTTTGAGACATGCTTCTGCCCGATGCCATCGCCGGTGCGGTCACCTCGTGCGCCTATGCTGTGATCGCCGGTGCGCTGGTGGTCACCGTGGTCACCGGAGTCGATTACGTCGTTCAGGCCTGGCGCATCGCGCGTCGGGGAGCGTCGGATACTGCGGAAACCGCGGAAACCGCGGATAGGACGGCTACGGCGGATCCGAGGGAAGGAGCGGCATGATGAGCTCGGGCGATGGCATTGCGAAGGCCGTCACTCTCGTCGAGGCGGCCCGGTACCTCCCTGTCCAGTGCCGAGGTCGCGGCCTGACCGTGGCGGTCGCCGAGTCCCTCACGGGCGGCGAGGTCTCCTCGGTCCTCGTCAGTGTCCCGGGGGCGTCGGCCGTTGTCGTCGGCGGCGTGGTGGCCTACGCCACGCGGATCAAGTCCCAGGTGCTCGGGGTTGATGAGCGCCGTCTGGAGCGCACCGGTCCGGTGGACGGCGAGGTCGCCAAGCAGATGGCGAGCGGTGTCGCCGAGCTCATGGGGCGGACCTGGGGTTGGCGACCACGGGCGTGGCGGGTCCAGCATCTGTCGACAATCATCGTGCGGGGACCGTGCAGTGGCGGTCGCCTCCCCATGGGGCGTCGTGTCGCGAGAGCTGCATCTGGAGGGGGACCGTGCGCAGGTGCGTGAGGGCGCGACGACGGCGGTTCTCGCTCTCGCGGTGGCGCTGCTCGACGCGGCCGAGGAGTGATTCCTCGGGGTGAGGAGTTGATGAGGAGTTGAAGAACTACCTGGGACTAACGGCGCATTCAGGTTTCTTCCAGGATTCTCGGCTTTGATGAGACCTGTCGCCACTGAGGAACCGACCTCTTCCTCTTTGGGGCGGGAATGAATCTCCGCAGTGAATGGTTGCACCACACGATGAACAACGCGACTCACCCCCGCACAACCCGACCCACTCGGCCGGTCGGACGCGCGCCAATGCGCTCGGCCGCCACGGCTGGGCGCGGTGCGGTTGCGGACAACACCGCCAGCAAGCAAGAGAACACCCTTCTGCGCCGTGAGATCGGCGAGGTCCTGCGCTCGGTTCGCTCAGCACCAGGGCCGCACTCTTTCGCGAGGTCTCCGGCCAGGCCCGGGTCTCGCTCGGATACCTCTCAGAGGGTTGAGCGCGGCCAGAAAGAAGCCTCCTCCGAACTGCTCGCCTCCATCTGCCAAGCTCTGGATGCTCCGCTCTCCGTGGTCCTGCGCGAGGTCTCCGACCGCATCGCCCTGACCGAGGGCGTGACCATTCCGGACACGGTTCCCGACGAACTGGTGCGCCAGCAGGGTCTGACCCTGCGCTGAAGGTGCACTGACGCCGGCTGACGCCGACTTACACTGTTCGTCGCTTCATTCGTGCGGATCTGCCTCCGGCACCGTTCAGGCGGTGCTGGAGGCGGTCTCTGCATTCATGCATCGACTCATGCTTCGGCGGCGAGCTCATGGCCGGCTTCGCCCCCGTCTCCCAGGGGGGCGCGATCTCACAGGGGCGCCGCGAATCTCGCCCCGCCTCCTGCCTGTCTGCTAAGGATTCTCGATGAAGCACTCCGAGTTCTGGAAGGCCGTGGAGACCGTGTACGGCTCGGCCTATGGGAGCTCTCTCGCTCAAGATCTCGTGGTGCCCGGCCTGAGAGCCACGTGCGCCGAGGCGTTGGACGCAGGAGTGCCTCCTCGTGAGGTGTGGCACGCCCTGTGCGACGAGACGCGGGTCAGCGATGCCGACCGCTGGGTTTTTCGCGAGGACGCTCGACGGCGTGCGTCTCGGCGATAATCGACACGCCATGTGTTCGAATGGGATTCGAACACATGTTCGTCTACAGTGCTCCACAGACGACGTTCGCGCGCCTCGTGTTCACAAGGCCCGATAACGCGCGGTGATACATGTCAGTGGTCCGGCATAGCGTCGTTCGTGAGCCCCGGAGAGGGATCTCACTACTGGACCAGCCATGACCGCCGCGGCGTCGAGCCGCCCGAGAACCCGAGGTAGACCCATGTCCCCTGCCAAGACCCAGGATCGCTCAAGGCCCTGGCCACCGCACTCGCTCAGATCGACAAGTCCTTCGGCAAGGGCTCAGTCATGCGCCTGGGGATGAGACCCGCCCTCCGGTGGCCGTCATCCCCACCGGCTCCACCGCACTCGATGTCGCTCTGGGGATCGGCGGACTTCCGCGAGGCCGCATCGTCGAGATCTACGGCCCCGAGTCCTCCGGCAAGACCACCGTGGCACTCCATGCCGTCGCCAGTGCCCAGAAAGCGGGGGCAATGCGGCCTTCATCGATGCCGAACACGCTCTTGACCCGGTGTACGCCAAGGCCCTGGGCGTTGACACCGACAATCTTCTCGTCTCCCAGCCGGACACCGGTGAGCAGGGCCCTCGAGATCACCGACATGCTCATCCGCTCGGGCGGTCTGGACATCATCGTGGTCGACTCCGTGGCCGCTCTCGTTCCCAAGGCGGAGATCGAGGGGGAGATGGGCGACTCCCACGTGGGCCTGCAGGCCCGCCTCATGAGCCAGGCGCTGCGCAAGATCACCGGGGCGCTCTCGGCCACCGGGACCACCGCCATCTTCATCAATCAGCTGCGTGAGAAGATCGGCGTCTTCTTCGGCAATCCTGAGACCACGACCGGAGGCAAGGCCCTGAAGTTCTACGCCCTCGGTGCGTATCGATGTACGGCGCGCTCAGACCCTCAAGGATGGGGATCAGCCCGTGGGCAACCGCACCAAGGCCAAGGTCGTCAAGAACAAGATGGCCCCGCCCTTCAAGCAGGCCGAGTTCGACATCCTCTACGGTCAGGGGATCTCCCGCGAGGGCGGTCTGCTGGACCTCGGCGTCGATCACGGCGTCATCCGCAAATCGGGGGCCTGGTACACCTACGGCAGTGATCAGCTGGGGCAGGGCAAGGAGAACGCCCGGACCTTCCTCAAGGACAATCCCGAGCTCGCCGATGAGATCGAGAACAAGATCCTGGCTGCTCTGGGCGTGGGAGAACCTGACCCGCAGGGCCGAGGAGGAGGCTGCTGCTGCCGTTGCGCAGGACGATGACAAGTCTGCCAAGACCAAGGCCAAGGACGCTTCTGCCAGGATGCAGCCGCGAAGGGCGCTGTGAGAACCGCTAGAAGCGCACCAAGAAGAACGATGCCGAGTTGGATATCGACTCCGCCTTCGGCGAGGACGCCGGCGGTTTCTAAGATGCCGTGGCTCACTGCTGACAAGCACCAGGAGGAGGTCGAGGCGGCACGGGATATCGTCCTGCGGCGCCTCGGCCGCTCGTCCGCCCCGCGCGCCGCGCTGGCCGAGCTCCTGGAGCGCAAGGAGGTCGCCCGCATGTCGCTGAGGAGGTCCTCGATCGGCTCGAATCCGCCGGGGTCGTTGACGACGCCGCCCTATGCCGCCACCCCTGGCCCGTACCCGCTTCGCCGAGAAGGGCGCCGCCCGCAAGGCCATTGCCGAGGAGCTGCGCCGCAAGGGGCTGGGGAGGAGCATATCCGCTCGGCTCTGGGACAGATCGGCTTTGATGACGAGGCGGATGCGGCCCTGGCCCTGGCGCGCAAGAAACTAGCGGCGACTCGGGGACTTGATCCTCTCGTGCGTCGGCGTCGCGCCCTGGCGATGCTGGGCCGCAAGGGCTACTCCCACGAGGTCGCCATGCGCGCCATTGAGCAGGCTCTGGCCGGCCCGGACTGAAGGACTCGCCGGTGAGTAGATGATGTCGTGTCGTGTCGTGCGGGCGGGTGCGATCGGCTGCCCGTCCGCACTCACGTGATCTACAGGGTCACATATCGTCTGGCTGAAGGCCTTCGCGTTTCACCCGCCTGGCCTCCAGGCGCTTGGCGACGACGCTGACAACAGGCGCAAGGAGCCAGAACAGCATCGCCCACTGGCCGTAGACTCCGATGAGGGGTATCGAGGTCAAGAAGATCACCAGAAGCGATACCGAGCTGCGCTGCGTGTGCCGGTAGGTCTCCGGGGTGATGTCGCTGACCATGAGGCCGGCCTTCCAGGCATGCCGCCACAGTGCCATCATGCACATCTGTGTGCCGGATATGACCAGGGCGTAGAAGATCCCGGGAACAGGCGAGCCGTAGGCGTTCTTGGCGAGCATGGACGTGGGCAGAGAGTCAGCGCCATGAAGAACAGCATGACGCAGTTCCATCTCAGCGGGTCGCGGTCGATGTGGGTCAGTGCAGACAGGTAGGCATGGTGCGACACCCACATCCTGCTCATGAGGTAGAAGCTCAGCAGGAACGCTCCGAGCTGGGGGCGGCGTCCAGGAGGGCGTCGTCGTACTCGCGCGGCTGCCCACGTCAGGGGGCCTTGATGTCCAGCACCAGGAGGGTCATGGCGATGGCGATCACTGCGTCGGAGAAGGCGGCCGTTCTCTCGGCCCAGAGTTCGACAGTACATTGCGTAGGTCGGGGCGCAGCGACATGCAGGAAGACTACCGCCGCCTCCGAAAGGCTCGCACGCCGGCGGCCCTCGGAGGCGCGCGCCCGCACCACCTGCCCCTACGCTTGACCCATGAGGCGAATCCGACCGGGACGGTGCTCAGGCCGCCCCCGACCTCCACGACCTCGCTGCTCGGGCCGGCATCGCGGCAGAGCACGTCATCCCCTATGGGCGCGACGTCGCCAAGATCGACGTGAATGCCATGGAGGACATCGGCGGGCGGGGGCGAGCCTGTCATTACGTCGTGGTCACCGGTATGACCCCCACGCCCTTCGGGGAGGGCAAAACCACGACGGCCATCGGCCTGGCCCAGGCCCTGGCCCGCCGGGGCGAGCGCTCCACGCTCACCCTGCGCCAATCCGCCATGGGCCCCACCTTCGATCCGCGCGCGGTGCAGGGGCCCGGGGCGCTCGAATTCTGCCCGCCGAGCGCATGAATCTGCACCCTGACCGGGGACTTCCACGCCATCACGGCGGCTCACAACCTGCTGTCGGCGATGATCGACAATCACCTCCATCACGGCAACGAGCTGGACATCGATGAGCGCACCATCACCTGGCCCCGCGTCCTGGACATCAACGACAGAGCCCTGAGGCACATTGTCACCGGCCTGGGAGCCAAGGTCGACGGCGTCACCCGTCAGGCGTCTTTCGACATCACCCCGGCCAGCGAGCTCATGGTCATCATCTCACTGGCCACCGATCTTGCCGATCTGCGCGTCCGGCTGGGCCGTATCGTGGTGGGCCGCACTCGCAGCGGCGGCTGGGTGGGCCGAGGACCTGAGGGGCGGCCGGGGCCATGTGCGCCATCCTGCGCGACGCCCTGGAGCCCAACCTGCTGCGCACGGGGAGGGAACCCCGTGCTGGTCCACACCGGCCCCTTCGGCAACATCGCCACCGGCTGCCCTCGGTCATCGCCGACCGCGTGGCCGCGGCGGGGGCGCGCGAGGGCGGCTACGTGCTGACGGAGGCCGGCTTCGGCGCTGATATGGGTCTGGAGCGCTTCGTCGATCTCAAGTGCGCCGTCTCCGGCATGCGCTCCCGAATCGCCGTCGTGGTGGTGACCGTGCGTGCCATCAAAGCGCACTGCGGGCGTTATCGGCTGGTCTCCGGCAAGGACCTGCCGGCCGAAATGCTGACCGAGAGCGTGGAGGACGTGCGCGCCGGCGCCGCCAATATGCTCAAGCACCTTCAGATCGTGCGCGGCTTCGGCATGACTCCGGTGGTGGCCATCAACGTCTTCCCCACCGATCATCCCAGTGAGATCGAGGAGGTCGTGCGCATTGCCCATGAGGCGGAGTCAGGGCCGCCACGGCGCATCCCGTGACCGACGGCGGTGCCGGATGCCCTCGAACTCGCCGACACTGTGATCGAGGCCTGCCGAAATACCCGCGAGGCCGAGGCGCCGGACGTCAAGGCGCTATACAGCCCCGATGACAACCTGCGGACCAAGATCGGCAAGGTAGCCGCCATGTACGGGGCCGACGGCGTGGACTACACCCCGAGGCGAGCCGCCTGCTGGACGCTTACGAGAAGGACGGCTTCGGTGATCTGGCTGTCGTCGTCGCCAAGACGCCGCTGTCGCTATCGGCCGAGGCAGGTCTGAAGGGAGTGCCCACCGGTTGGCGGCTGCCAGTGCGCGAGGTGCGCCTGGCCGCGGGGGCCGGCTATGTCACGCGATCTGCGGGAACCCTGTCCACCATGCCCGGCCTGTCCAGCCATCCCGCCGCCGAGCGCATTGATGTCGACACCGCCACCGGGGAGATCATCGGCTTGAAATGAGGCCCGCGTGAGTGCGGGCGGTCCGGCGGTCGTCGGTCCCGGGCATGCGGAGTCACGCGCGCCATCGTGCTTCTCCTGCCGGTGGAGCAGTGCAGCTGCGGGCCGCAGTAGGGCAGCGCAGTAGGTCGCTGGACCGGCACTGCGTGGAGCCGACGAGGACGGATGGCGAGTATGGCCTATCAGCCGGCTGGCCGTGACTGTGATCGGAACCATGGCGCGAGAGCGGGCCTTATGGCGATCTTGAAGTAAAGGCTGCCCTTAGATTTGGTGCCATGAGTCGTCGTACCACCATCGCGCTGTCAACTGCTGGTCTGCTCGCGGCAGGCGCCGCACTCGCGCTGGTCGCGTCCCGCACGGCGCGAGGGTGCCCGACCTTCCCACCGCCTCCGGCGGCCGCCGCCCGACTCGCGTCGTGATCGTCGGCGGCGGCTACGTCGGTTTCTGTACCGCCAGAGCGCTCCGCTCGCGCCTGGACACCGACCAGGTGGAGATCGCCGTCGTCGACCCCCGCCCCTACATGACCTATCAGCCCTTCCTGCCGGAGGTCGCCGCCGGATCGATCCAGCCCCGCCACATCGTCGCCTCTCATCGGCGCAGTCTCGACGGCATCACCATCTTGACGGGATCGGTCACCGGCATCGACCACGCCTCGCGGACCATCACCATCGCCCCGCCCATGCCGGAATCCACCAAGGAGGCCCCCGGCCCCTACGATTTGAGCTACGACCACATCGTCCTGGCTCTCGGCGCGGAGGTCCGCACCCTGCCCATCCCGGGCCTGGCCGAACAGGCCATGGGGTTCAAACAGGTCGAGGAGGCTCTGGCGCTGCGCAACCGGGTGCTCTCTCGCATCGATGACGCCGCCTGCACCTGGGACGCCGAGCGGCGTCGTCGGCTCCTCACCTTCGTCTTCGTCGGCGGCGGCTTCGCCGGTGTCGAGGCGATCGCGGAACTGGAGGACATGGTCCGCTCCGCCGTCGCCAAGATCCCCAGCGTCGAGCAGGGCGACATCCGCTTCGTCCTGGTGGAGGGCTCGCCCGAATCCCTGCCCGAGTTGACCGAGGAGCTGTCCGGTTACGGCCTGGAGCAGTTGCGCGACCGCGGCATCGACGTGCGCCTGTCCACATTCCTCAACTTCTGCGTCGATGGGCATGTCGTGCTCTCCGACGGCAGCGAGTTCGACGCCGACACGATTGTGTGGACCGCCGGCGTCAAAAGCCTCTCCGTCCTGGCCGAGTCGGACCTGCCGATCGAGGGGCGCGGGCGAGTGACGACTCTGCCCACGCTTCAAGTCGCCCGTGACGGCGTCGTCGTGGACGGCGCCTGGGCGGCCGGGGACTGCGCAGCCGTGCCGGATCTGATGAGCGAGGACCCCGAGGCGACCTGTGCCCCGACCGCTCAGCACGCGGTACGTCAGGCCAAAGTCCTGGCCGATAACCTCGTGACCACCCTTACCGGCGGCGAGGATGCTGCTGGGGAACTGACCTCCCTATGCCCACGAGAATCTTGGGACCGTGGCCTCACTGGGCATCGGCAAGGGCGTCGCCAGGATCATGGGGCACAACCTGCGCGGTTTCAGCGCGTGGACCGCTCATCGCGGGTATCACGTCTATGCGATGCCCACCATCAACCGGAAGGTGCGGATCATGATGGATTGGTTCGCCGCCGTCGTCTTCCGTCGCGATCTGGCCTCCCTTCGGCTCGGTGGCCCTGCCCGGAGCGGCGTTCGCGCAGGCCGCGCTCACGACGCCCTCATCGCGGAGCGCACCCGGCCCAGCAACAGGCCTGAACCGGTCCGCCGCCATCCGGCTCGACCTCCTCCTCCCTCGCCGAGATCGGTCGTAAACCGCATCGAGATCGGTTCGCACGACCGATCTCGATGCGGAACCGGACCGATCTCGGCGAGATGGGCAGGACGGGGAGGGGCGGAAGCGTCAGCGGTCTGTGGTGTCCTCAGTGTCCTCAGTGCCCTCGGCGCCCTCGACGATGTCGGCGTCGAAGCGCTCGGCGTACTCCTGGGGGCTGAGCAGCTCGCCCTCGCCGGTGACCTCGACGGCCAGCAGCCAGCCCTCGCCGTAGGGGTCGGCGCTGATGACGCTGGGATCATCGACGCCGCCTCATTGAGGGAGACGACTGTGCCCGTTACCGGGGAGTAGAGGTCAGAAACCGCCTTGGTGGACTCCAGCTCGCCGCAGACCTCGCCGGCCTGGACCGCGGCGCCCACCTCTGGCAGATCCACGAAGACCACCTCGCCCAGGGGCGTCGGCGGCGACTGCGGTGATGCCGATGCGGGAGGGTGTCGCGCTCGTGTCGATCCATTCGTGCTCGATCGAGTACCGCAGGTGGGCTCTGATGGGCTGGCGGGGCATATCGGGTTCCCTTTCCTGGGGCAGTGAGAGACGGCTTCAGCGCGGACGCCGGTAGAAGGGCGCGGCGACGACTCGCATGGGGTAGGTGCGGCCGCGCACATCGACATCAAGGACGTGCCCTCCGCCCACTGCGGCTCCTCGGGCGAGGCCGGCTCCAGCAGCGCCAGGGCGATCGGATGTCCGAGAGTGGGGAGAGCAGGCCCGAGGTGATGGTTCCGACCAGCGACCCTCCCGGAAGACTGTGCAGCCGGCACGGGCCGCACGGCGTCCCCGCCGGCCAGGGCCACGAGCCGCACATGTGCCGGGGCGCCCTCGCGCGCGGCGCGGGCGACCAGCGCCTGCCTGCCGATGAACTCGGGCTTGTCCAGTGCGACGACGGCTCCCAGAGAAGCGTCGTACGGCGTGGTCTCCTCGGTCAGCTCGTGTCCGTACAGCGGCATGCCCGCCTCCAGGCGGAGCGAGTCGCGCGCCGCCAGACCGCAGGGAGTCAGCACCGGAATCGGCTTCCCGCTTTCGTCGGCCTGATCGGTGTGGGGCGCCAGTGCGGCGGCACGCCCGGTGATGACGGTCCACAGGTCGACGGCGTCCTCTGCGCCGCAGAACAGCTCGAAGCCGTCCTCGCCCGTATAGCCCGTGCGGGCCAGCAGGATCGAGTGCCCGGCGGCGGTCGCCCGTACGGCGGCGTAGTAACGCAGCCGCCGCAGGATCGTCGGCCCGCACAGCACGTCGGGCCCGCAGTCCTCGGCTGCGGTGGGCCCGCCCTCGTCCTCGGGGCGCAGCGCGGAGGGAATCCCGGCACCGGAATCGACAACGTCGCGCAGAATCTCTTCCGCGCGCGGGCCCTGAACGGCGATCAGCGCCATGGTCAGCGAAATGTCATTGACCTCGCAGTCGAAATCACGGCAGCGAGACACCAGCTCGTCGGCCACGCGCTCCCCGGTTCCCCGCATTGGGGACCACGAGATACTCCTGATCGCCCACGTGGTAGACGATGAGTCATCAATGACCCCGCCGTCCTCGGCCACGATCATCGTGTAACGGGCCCTGCCGAGCGCCACCTGGAGATGCTCCCCCACCAGCGCGTGATCGAGGCGCCTCGGCGGCGCCGGGCCCGGTCACCTTGACCTCACCCATGTGGGACAGATCGAAGATGCCGGCGCGGCGGCGCACCGCATGATGCTCGGCGAGGTCGGAGGCGTAGCGCAGCGGCATCTGCCAGCCGCCGAAATCGGTGAAGGAGGCTCCTGCGGCAGCGTGGACGGAGTGCAGGGGCGTGGTGCGCACCATGGCGGACTCCTGGATCTCCTCCCGGGGGCTGTGTCGACTGGGCTCGGTCATCATTTCTCCTCAGCGGTCAGGACGGCGGTGGGCCGGGCGGTCGAACCGGTCGCGGTGGAGCGCAGAGGCCCGGTGGCCGCCTCCACATCCTCGGGCGCGGGACAGATGCACGTCAGATGACGGTCTCCCCAGGCGTTGTCGATGCGCGAGACCGGTGGGAAAGTACTTGTCCCGTACCAGAGACGGCTCTGGGAACGCCGCCCGCCGGCGGGAGTAGGGGCGGTCCCAGTCGTCGGAGGCGACCTGGTCAGATGTGTGCGGACTGCGGCGCAGAGCGGAGTCCTCGACGGCGATCCGGCCGGCGATGATCTCGTCGATCCCGCCGCGGATGGAGCGCATTGCGGTGACGAATCGGTCCAGCTCCTCGAGCGGTTCGGATTCGGTGGGCTCGACCATGAGCGTGCCCGCGACCGGGAAGGACAGCGTGGGGGCGTGGAAGCCGTAGTCGATGAGCCGCTTGGCCACGTCCTCGGCGGTCACCCCGGAGCGCGCCGTCAGCTCGCGCAGGTCGAGAATGCACTCGTGGGCGACCAGACCTCCGGGTCCCGAGTACAGGGTCGGGAAGCAGTCCTGGAGCTGACGCGAGAGGTAATTCGCATTGGCGATCGCGGACAGGGTCGCTCGGCGCAGGTCCACATCATCCATCAGCGCCAGGTAACTCCAGGCCAGCGGCATGACGCCGGCCGAGCGAAGCGGGCGCCCGACGACCGGGCTGCCGTGGAAGTCGTGATCCGCATCCGCCTCCTCTGGGGCGGGCGAGCCGGACGGTCCCGCAGGCAGGTAGGGCGCCAGGTGCTTCTTGACGGCCACGGGGCCCACCCCAGGCCGCCGCCGCCATGGGGAACGGCGAGGTCTTGTGCAGGTTGAGGTGGGAGACGTCTCCGCCCAGGTCGCCGGGCCGCAGCAGTCCGGCCAGGGCGTTGAGATTGGCGCCGTCGATGTAGACCTGCCCTCCGGCCTCGTGGACCAGGCGCGTGACCTCGGTGACCTGGGGCTCGCAGACGCCGTGCGTCGAGGGGTAGGTCAGCATGATCGCGGCCAGGCGATCGCCGTGCTCGGCCAGCGTGGCCTTGAGATCCTCGATGTCGATGGAGCCGTCGGGAGCGGTGGCAACCGTTTTCACGGCCAGGCCCGCGCCGGCTGCGGAGGCGGCATTGGTGCCGTGGGCGCTCGCGGGAACGAGGCACAGGTTGCGCCGGTCCTCGCCCATCTCGTGCAGGTAGTGCTTGATGGCCAGCAGCCCAGCCAGCTCGCCCTGGGCTCCCGAGGCCGGTTGGAGGCTCACCCGGTCATATCCGGACAGGGTCGCCAGACGCTCCGAGAGCTGGGTGAGCAGGCGTCGCCACCCGTGGGTCTGGGAGGACGGTGCATAGGGATGAATGCCGGCCAACTCGGGGGTGAGCCAGAGTGCGGACTCCACGGCCGCGTTGAGCTGAGTGTGCATGAGCCCAGCGGGATCATCGTGCGGTCAGAGCGAGGTCCCGATCGGCCAGACGGCGCAGGTAGCGCACGAGTGCGGGTTCGCAGTGGTGGACGTGGAAGGCCGGGTGGGTCAGGAATGCGCTCTCGCGCCTCAAGGCATGCGGCAGTGGGAAGACGCGGGCGTTGTCGGGCTCGGGCTCAGCGGGTCGGCGGCCGGTGAGGGCCTCCAGAACGGCGGCGATGTCCTCATCCGTCGTCGTCTCGTTGGTGGACAGGCCCACATGGTCGGCGTCGAGCAGGCGGAGGTTGTATCCGCGCTCCTCGGCGCGCGCGACGGCCTGTTCGGCGCCGCCCGGCGTGATGACGCTGAGGGTGTCGAAGAAGTTCTCGTGCTCGACGGCGAGCCCCTGCGTCCAGGACCCCGGCGGCGATGCGCGCCGCTTGGGCGTGGGCGTGATCGGCAATGCGCCTCAGCCCCTCCGGGCCGTGGTGGACGGCGTGAAGGCGGCCACCACCGCGAGCGGTGCTTGAGCGGTGCAGATGTTGGAGGTCGCCTTCTCCCGTCGGATGTGCTGCTCGCGGGTCTGAAGCGCCAGGCGGAACGCCTCGTGACCCTCGCTGTCCCGCGAGACGCCGACGATGCGGCGGGAATCTGCCGGCGGAGCTTATCGCTGACCGCCATGAAGCCGGGGTGCGGACCGCCGAAGAAGAGGCACGCCGAGTCGCTGAGCGCTGCCGACGGCGATATCGGCACCGGCGGCGCCGGGCTCCTTCAGCAAGGCCAGGGCCAGAGGGTCGGCATCGACGGCTACCAGGCCGCCGCGGCGATGCACCGCTGCGATCGGGCCGTCCAGGTCCTGAATCGCCCCGCGCGTGGTCGTATGCGCCAGGACGGCTCCCAGCAGCTTCTTCCCGAATCCTCGGAGCCGTCCTCAATAGCCGCCGGCTCGGCCGTCAGGGCATGATCCCGAGCGCCTCGGCAGCGGGCCAGCGCCACCTCGAGGCATTGGGGGTGCAGGCCGGAGTCCAGCAGAACCGCGCCGCCGGTGGTCGTGCGGGCGGCCCGAGCCATGAGCAGGGACCGCCTCTGCGACGGCAGTGGCCTCGTCCAGCAGCGAGGCGCATGCCACCGGCAGACCGGTGAGGTCGCTGATCAGCGTCTGGAAGAGGAGCTGCGCCTCAAGGCGCCCCTGGCTGATCTCCGCCTGGTAGGGCGTGTACGCGGTCGTCCAGGCCGGGTTGCCCCAGGACATCGCGGGCAATGACGGCGGGTGTGTGCGTGGGGTGGTACCCGCGTCCGATCATCTCGATGTGCGGATCGTTGAGGGAGGCCAGCGACCGCAGGGCCTCGATGGCCTCCGGCTCGGAGAGGCCGCCGGCGGCGGAGGGCGCGCCATGCTCGCCCGGAGGCAGGACCGGCAGTCCGGTGGGTACGACGGCGGCCGCCAGGTCCTCGAGCTCGTGCAGGCCCAGTGCGCGGAGCACGGGATCCTGATAGTCGCCCGTGGCGCCGATGTGGCGCAGGACGAAGGGGACGTGGGGAACGTCGCGTCGTCGAGTCATGAGGACCTCCGGTATGGGCATGAACCGGCTCACATCCCTGGGGACGGATTCGGGTCCTCGCGGACGAGTGCCCCGCGGCGATGGCGGGTGCGCCTGGCAGTGAGCGGGGAGACGGGTTGCCGGTGTCGTCGATCCGGCCTCGACGGTGCGGGCACGGCTGAGCGCGGTTCGCTCTACACTGCCAGACGATGACCACCCTTGATGCCACTCCGCGACTCGACGCCCGCGGCGCCGTGCCGCGCACGTACCACGTGCGCACGTCGGCTGTCAGATGAACGTCCACGACTCCAGAGCACGCGGCCGGTCTGCTCGAGGATGCCGGCTACCTGCGTGTCGAGAACGTGCCTGAGGCCGCGGCGCGCGCCACCGAGGCGGGCGACGGCGGTGCTGACGTCGTCATCCTCAACACCTGCTCGGTGCGCGAGAACGCCGCCAATCGGCTCTTCGGCAATCTCAGCCAGCTCGCCGCCGTCAAGCGCGAGCGTCCCGGCATGCAGATCGCCGTCGCCGGGTGCCTGGCCCAGCAGATGGGGCAGGGCATTGTCGAGCGCGCCCCTGGGTCGATGTCGTTTTCGGCACCCACAACCTCGACGTCCTGCCCGCCCTGCTGGAGCGCGCCCGCCACAACGCCGAGGCCGCCGTCGAGCTTGAGGAGTCCCTCAAGGTCTTCCCCTCCACCCTCGCCCACGCGCCGCGAGTCCGCCTATGCCGCCTGGGTGTCCATCGCCGTGGGCTGCAACAACACCTGCACCTTCTGCATCGTGCCCTCACTGCGCGGCAGACAGCGCGATCGCCGTCCGGGTGAGGTACTGGCCGAGATCGAGGCGGTCGCCGCCGACGGGTCACCGAGGTGACCCTGCTGGGGCAGAACGTCAACTCCTACGGGTGGGCTTCGGGGACCGCGGGGCCTTCGCTGCTGCTGCGGGCCGCCGGGGCGGTGGAGGGCATCGAGCGCGTGCGCTTCACCAGCCCGCACCCCGCCGCCTTCACCGACGACGTCATCGAGGCCATGGCCACCATCCAGCGGTCATGCCCAGCCTGCACATGCCGCTGCAGTCCGGGTCCGATCGGATCCTGCGGGCCATGCGCCGCTCGTACCGGAGTGCGCGGTTCCTGAGGATCCTGGAGGATGTGCGGGGAGCGGCTGCCCGAGGCGGCGATCACTACCGACATCATCGTCGGCTTCCCCGGTGAGACCGAGGAGGACTTCCAGGCCACCCTCGACGTCGTGGAGAAGGCCCGCTTCGCCTCCGCCTACACCTTCGAGTACTCCCGCGTCCCGGCACTCCGGCGGCCGACCGGGAAGACCAGGTGCCCGCCGAGGTCGTCGAGGACCGCTACCGCAGGCTGGACGAGCTCGTGCGGCGCATCACCCGTGAGGAGAACGAGCGCCAGGAGGGGCGCATCGTCGAGGTGCTCGTCGCCGAGGGCGAGGGCCGCCGCGATGCGGCCACCGCCCGCATCTCCGGGCGCGCCGCCGACAACCGGCTGGTGCACGTGGCCCCTGCCCGAGGAATGGCCGAGGACGACTACGCCGGCGGCGCCCCGCGCCCGGGCGACATGGTCTCGGTGCGCGTCACCCACGGGGCGCCCCACAACCTCATCGCCGATTCGGCCCGCTGCGGGCGGGAACTGGATGCGGCCGCCCAGGCGGCCAACCAGGCCCCTGCGACCCGGGGATCGCCTCTGGCTCGACGACGGCCCTGCCCTGTTCCAGGTTCGCCGCACCCGGGCCGGGGACGCCTGGGAGCGTCAGCCAGGCCGAGGCCTGCTCCGCCCCGGAGCCCGATACCGCCCGGTGAGCCTGGGCATCCCCACCCTGCGCGTGGGCGCCCCGGCCTGATACCCGTCCTTGCTCGTGGCCGCCCGGGCTTCGTCCACTTGCCGATTCCGCTGGCGCCGGGCGGGGGTGTCGATGCGGTCACTCGAGATGACAACCTCGGGATGACAACGGGGCGCGCCGCCTGGGCCTGGCTGATGATGAGATCCTGGAGGCTGTGCAGACCCGCCTGTCCTGATGGTTGCGTTTCGCTCTTCCGCGGCTGTCCATGCTCGAACGGGCCGACTTCTGCGCGGTGCTAGCATCACGCTATCGGCGGTAGACGATGCCGCCCCGGGTACGAGTGAGGCTTCATGGAGACCGCGGCGATCACGTCATGGACGTTCCAGGCGGAGGTTCCGATCCCCCGAGATGTCGGCCAGCTGCTCGTGCGGGACGAGCAGCCCTGGGCGCTTTCAGGACCTTCCGCGACACCGCCATCTTCACCTCTAAGCGGCTTATTGTCAGGGGATTCCCAGGGCTTGACCGGTAAGAAGGTCGAGATGTACTCCCCGCCGTACTCCGCAATCAACATGTGGTCCTCGGAGAACGCAGGGGCTGGACGTCAATGTCGAGATTGAACTGTGGACGCGCGCCGGCCACATCAAGATCAAGCTCGGCAGGGAATCGATGTCCGTCGCATCGATCAGGCTCATTGGCCACGCCGTCCTCAGTAACGGGCACTAAGACCGACGGCGTAGCACTCACCTCAGCAGCTGGCCTCTGCTGGAAGGCCGACGATGACGGGAGGGAGGCGACATGCCCAACCGGCCGCGTATCTCCGGTTCCCTCGTATCCCGGTCATCGCGCTCACCGGCTACCTCGGTGCCGGCAAGACGACGCTTCTCAATCATCTTCTGCGCACTCCGGGGCTCGCCCGGGCGTCGTCATCAATGATTTCGGCGACATCAACGTCGATGCCGCCCCTGGTGACCGGCGAGGTCGATGAGCCCGCCTCCGTGGCGGGCGGCTGCCCGTGCTGCATGCCCGATGCCGGCGGATTGAGACGGCTCTGGAACGCCTGACCATGGCCCGCCCGGACCTGGACGCCATCCTCATCGAGGCCTCGGGGCTGGCCGAACCGGCCAATCTGGTCAGGCTCCTGCGCTCGACGGCATTGCGGCGCGTGCGCTATGCCGGTCTCATCGACGTCATCGACGCTGTCAACGACGAGCGCACCGTCAGCGCCTCCAATGCGCTCGAGGCCGCTGAGGCCGCTGAGGCCGCTGAGGCCGCTGAGAGCGCTGCGGGAACTGGGGGCGCCAGGCTCCGCCGGCGCGGTACAGCGCCGCCACTCTCGTCGTCGTGACCAAGACCGACTTACTGGCGGTCGACGAGCGCTGCCGTGCTCTCGACCGTGTGACCGGCCGCGTCCATTCGCGCAATCCGCGAGTGCTCGTCATTGAGGCGGCACACGGTCGCATCGACCCGCTCCTGGTGATGGATGTGGCTCACGAGGGTGCGCCCGCGGATGAGCTGCCTCTGGCCGAACTCACTCGCCGTGCACGCGCTGAAACGTGTGACAATCACCATGCTCACGCTCACGCCGAGTCCTTCACCGTTCCTGCTCCGCTGCCCGTCTCGCCGGGCGCCCTGGCCGATCTGCTGGAGAGCCCGCCCGCCGAGGCCTATCGTCTCAAGGGCGTCCTCGATGTGGCTGTCGGCACTGGGAGGTCGGGAACCTCGGGCGGGGTACGACGGGTGATCGTCAACGTCGTCGCCGGGCAGGTGCATCTGGAGGCGGAGCGGCCTTATCGCAGCGTCCAGCTGGGGATTGGTCGCCATTGGAGCTCATCTCGGCGAGGACGTGCGCCGCCGCCTGAGAAGGCGGGACGTCCTGCTCAAGGGCCGTCCGAATCCGTCGAATCCGCCGATGTCGCTCGCCTGGACCGCATTCGTCGACGCAGCCGGGGGATATGAGATGCGCCGTCGGGGTGCCGGGCGACAGGATCGCTTGTCGAAGCGCTCCCCGGCTCCGCTTGCGGAGAGAGTGGCCCCCACCGTGGCTTACGGACTCCATTGCCGCTGGCCCGGGCCGTTAGGCTGGATGTATGACTCGGTCCAAGTCCGCGAGCGCTGCCGGCGCCCCTCGCCCCCGCCGTCCCGGCACCGGTGGACGTCGACCGCATTATGGCTTTGCGTGCGCGAGCTGGGCCTGCGTTTCTTCCTGGACGACGAGGGCGATATCGGCATCCCCTGGCGCTACGTCACCGTTCACGCCATCTTCCAGGACACTCGGGCTCTCAACTTCGCGGCGTGTGGCACCGCATTGCAGACACCGAGCACTTGACCGCCCTGCGCCGGCTGGTCGAGGAGTGGAATGCGACCCGCATCGGTCCCTAAAGGCCTACCTGACTATTGCAGACGGCGGAGTCGTCCGGCTTCACGGCGAGGTCACCTACCCCCTTGAAGCCGGCATGACCGATGCCCAGCTTGAGGACTTCGTCCTGACCGGGTGCCGTTTGATCGTGGCCCTCATGCGAGAGGCCGAGGATCTTTTCCCGGACCCATTGCGCGGCAGGCTGGATCCATGAGTCTCCTCAGCGATTTCCCTGCCCGGCTCCTCGGCCAGTCTCAAGAGCACGCCGAGCCCTGCTGAGCGACCGCACCCGGCGAGCGGCTCTGCGACCCCTCATTCGGACGATCACCCGATGGCCCGCAGTGGTGAGCGCGATTCGCCGACGGCTGTGAGTCCGGCGGACTGGCGTGCGCCCGCGGCCCGGACGGAGGAGGACGCCGTCACCGCCCCGAACGCCCTGTCCGCCCCCGGCGGATGAGGAGGTGGAGTCCACCAGTGAACTCACACTGGACCGCATGGAGGCGATGATCACGGACACCATGGGCTATGGGGTCCAGCGCCATGCGGAGTCCGGTCACCCGTGCCTGCTGGGCACGTGGGACTCCCACCCCTTCGTCATCGAGATCCCCGATGGCCACGAGGGCTGGCTCCTGGTCTCGGGGGACTGGGAGGAACCGGTCGGCGAGGGGATGCGCGATGAGCTCGCCGCCAGCGTCAACGATTGGAATCGTGACAAGTTCTTCCCGACCGTCTCGATCATCGACTCCCCGTCCGGCTCGATGGTGCGCGCGACCTACCTCATCGACCTCAGCGCCGGGGTCACGGACATCCAGCTGCGCCTTCACCTGGAGACTGCGCTGTCCTCGTGCACGCAGGCGCTGAGCCTGGTGCGGCCTCTTCTGCCCGAGTTGTGAGTGTGGCGCGGTGAGCCCATCCGCCGTCCGAATCGCCATCGTCGGCCCCACTGCCACCGGCAAAGTCAGAGCTGGCGCTCGACCTGGCCGACGCGCTCACCCGGGAGGGGCTCCGCCGCAAACCCGGGCGGTGTCGAAGTCCCTCAATGCGGATGCCTCTCAGCTTTACCGCGGCATGGACATCGGTACCGCCAAGGTGCCGCAGGCCGAGTGCCGAGGCTACCCCTCACCATCAGCTCGATGTCCTGATGTGCGTCAAGAGGCCAATGTCGCCACGCTATCAGCGTCACGCCCGCGCCGACCTGAGGGCATCGAGAGGCGCGGTGCCCGTGTCCTCATCGTCGGCGGCTCCGGGCTGTACGTGCGCGCAGTCACCGATGCTCTGGAGTTCCCCGGTACCGATCCGGATGCGCGCCGACCTGGAGGCGCGCTGCCGACCGTGAGGGCTCGCGTCGTCTCTGGGAGGAGCTGCGAGACGCGGATCCTGTCTCGGCTCAACGCATTGAGCCGGTCAACACGCGCCGGGTCGTGCGAGCCCTGGAGGTCCCTGGCCGTCACCGGCAGGCCCTTCTCCGCGACCCTGCCCCGCTATGAGGACCTCGCGCCGACGCTCCACCTGGCGCTGCGGGTAGACCGGGCCGCGCTCAATGCGCGCATCGATGCGCGCACCGCCGACATGTTCGACGCCGGGCTCGTGGGCGAGACCGAGGCGCTCATGGCCGCGGGCCTGGAGGAGGGCAGGACGGCGCCGAACGCGATCGGCTACGCCCAGGCCATTGATCTGCTCCGGGGGCGCATCACGGGGGCGGACGCGGTGGAGCTCACCGCTCGGGCGACACGTCGCCTCGCCTCTCGCCAGATCAAGTGGTTCCGCCGTGACCCGCGCGTCCACTGGCTCGATGCGACCTCGATTCGACCGGGGCCTGGTTGCCCGGCGAGCGCAGGCGGGTTGCTCAGCAGGCCCTCCGCCTTGTCGAGCAGGCGGACGAAGCACATGCCGGCGTCGCTGGCTGGGGGCCATGACTGCTGCCTCAGGCCTTGCGGGCCACGAGCTCATCAAGGGCCACGGCACGGAGAACGATTTCCTCCTGCTCATCGATCCCGAACGCGATGTGCCGGTAACCGCCACCGACATCGCCGCTGCGTGCGATAGGCGCGCCGGAATCGGGGCCGATGGATTCGTGCGGGTCGTGCGCACTCGATCGCTGCCCGGTGCGCAGGCCTTTCACGAGGCCGTGCCCGAGGCCGAGTGGTTCATGGACTACTACAACGCCGATGGTTCCGTGGCGGAGATGTGCGGCAACGCCTCGCGTCTGTTCGCCGCAGTTCTGGATGCTGAGGGGCTCCGCCCGATGACCGATGGCGATTCCATCACCATCGGCACTCGCGGGGGAGCGCGCACCATTACCCGCGTGGGCGATCTGTGGACGGTCGATATGGGATCGGCGCGATTGACTCATCCCGACGGCGCCCTGGCCGATGTCGAGGATGAGGGGTGGGATACCGTCGTCATCGTGCCGGGCTTGGAGGGCGAGCGTGCGGCCTTGTCGGTTTCCATGCCCAATCCGCATACCGTGGTCGCCCTGGGGAGGAGAGTGAGCTCGATGCCGCCGCCTCGCGGGTCTGACCGGTCTCAGCCCCGGTGGTCTATGAGCCGGTACCGCAGGCCGGTACCAATCTCGAGCCTCGTGCTGCCGCTGGGCCAGGAGGTGGATGCGGTCACCGGTGATCGGGTGGGGCGCGCGTCTGCGCGTACTGGAGCGCGGTGTGGGGAGACCCGCTCGTGCGGAACCGGTTGCTGCGCCGCCGCCGTGGCCCCTGCATGTGTGGGAGGGCGAGGGGCGCCTGAGGACTACCGGTTGCTGGTGCCCGGCGGCGAGGTCGGCGTCCATGTGGGCGCCGCGCCTGGCCGAGGGATCCACCGTGCTGCTGACCGGGCCCGCTGAGATCACCGGACGGGTCTCTATCGGCTGACCTGATGCCAGTACCTGGCGCGGTATGAGGATGTGTAGCGCCATTGTCAGATTTGTCAGATTTGTCAGATTTTTCCTCACGGCTCATAGGGACGTCATACTGACCCTATTCCTAACAAAGAGACAGGCACTATGACCTCAACGACCGATCAGCTCGAGAGCCCTCAGTCCCGCTACAAGCATCGTCACCACGGGTCTGATGCTGTTCGCTCTCTTCTTCGGGGCTGGCAATCTTATTTTTCCCGCCTCTGCTGGGCGCCGCGTCAGGCGGTTCTCTGCCCATGGTCATGATCGGCTTCCTCGTGACCGGCGTTCTACTCCCGTTGGCCACGATCGTGGCCGTGTCCACCTCCGGGAAGGCATTCTCGGCTTGGCCCGCCGGGTCGGGCCGCGCTTCGGAGCTGTGATGCCATTGGCGGTCTACCCGTCGATCGGCCCTTTCTACGCTGTGCCGCGAGTCACGACGGTCGCCTATGAATTGGCTACTCTGCCGGTTCTGGAGCTCATGGGCATCTCCAATTCTCGCTGGGCGCTGGCTGCGCATGTGGCGGCTTTTTCTCGGTGTCTCCATCCTCATCGCGCTGCGCCCCAGCAGGCTGGCCGATAGCATCGGCCGCTGGCTGACCCCGGCGCTCCTCCTGCTGCTGGTGGTGCTGTGCGGGGCCACGATTCTGACCGCCCCGGGGGTGGACCGCCCCGCCATCGAGCCCTATGCGAGCGCTCCGATGACGACCGGGCTGACGCAGGGCTATCTCACGATGGATGTCCTGTCCGCAAGCGTCTTCGGGATCGTCGTCATCAGCTCTCTGCGCGAGCGGGGCTTCACCGCCCCTGGCAGGCTTGTGCGCGGTACCACTATTGCCGGGGGCATTGCCGCCGTCCTTCTGGGCGCGGTGTACATCGGTCTGGCCCTGATCGGGACGCGTTCACCGGGCGATGTCACGAGTGAGACCACGGAGGGAACCGAGCTGCTGAGGGCTGCCGCGTCTCTGACGCTGGGGCGAGGCGGCGTGATCGTCTTCGCCGGTATCGTGGTCCTGGCTTGTTTGACCACAGCAGTGGGGCTGCTGGCCTCCTGGGCCGGTTACGCCTACACCGCCCTGGCCGGCTGTCTCCTTCAATCGTCAGCTCACTGCGGGCACTCTGGTTTCCTTCGTTCTGGCGAACCTCGGCTTGAAAAGCGATTCTCAAGATTACGGCTCCTCTGCTTTTCCTGCTCTACCCGTTGGCGATCTGCCTGGTGGTCGTCACGCTCGTGGACGCACTGGCGCCGGGGCGCCTGCGGGCGGCCTACCTGTGGCCGGTGGGCGTCGCCGGCGTACTCGGCCTGGTCTCCGCGCTGACCGAGGCAGGATGGACGACGCCCAGTGACCCTGCTGAGCCGCACAGGGCTGTGGGACAACTCCACCGGCTGGATCGTTCCCGCTCTGCTCGCACTGGGTATCGGGCTGGTTCTGGACGTTCGGGCTGGGCGCTGGTCGACACCCGTCGAGGACGCCAGCGGCGCGTCGCTGGAAGTGGAGCACGCAGCCGCTTCCCAGCACTGAGTAGGCACCCGATGCGGGTACTCGATGCGGGCTCTGGCACTGAGTCCGCGTGCTCGTCGCGGCTACGACCTCCAGCCGCCATCGATCTGGGCCGATAAAGACGCACACGATGATGTGCCTGGGTCCGATGTGGTGCAGGGATCATGCTGGATAAGGCGGTGGCGCGTAGGCTGCTCGGGTGCCTGAACTTCACGCCTCGGAACAAAGAGCCTCCGGGCAGAAGTGGCTCCTGCCGACCCTGCTCATCCCGGCATTCGTCTCACTCCTGGCCGTTTCATCCGTCAATGTCATTCTGACATCGGTCTCTCACAGCTTGGAGGCGGGCAGCAGCGGCCTTCAGCTCGTCATCTCCGGATACGCTCTGGTCTTCGGCATCCTCCTGGTTCCGGCGGGGCGCGCGGGTGATGTCCTGGGGCGCGGGCGGCTCTTCGCCGTCGGCATGTTCATCTTCGAGTCGGATCCCTGGCCTCGGGGCTGGCGCCGAACATCGTCACTCAATCTGGCTCGACTTGTCATGGGCGTGGGGTCGGGACTGCTGAATCCTCAGGTCACCGGCATGATTCAGCAGTACTACACCGGTGAGGCGCAGGCCGTGCCTTCGGGCTATTCGGCGGCGTCATCAGGGGTCTCCGTGGCCGTGGGGCCAGTGCTCAGCGGAGGCCTCATCGGCTGGCTCCGGAGCGGATTGGGGCTGGCGCGTTTCTTTTCCTGATCAACGTACCGTTCGCCCTGGCGGGGGTCTGGGCGGCGAGGCGCTACCTTCCCGCCTCGGCTTGGAGACGGCGGACCGCTGACGGCGAGTCGTCGCGGCCCGCCGGAGCCGAGACGAACCGGGCCGGGATGGATCTCGATCCCGCCGGCATGCTGCTGCTGGCTGCCGCCACACTCCTGGTGATGATCCCTTCGCATGAATTCCTCAGGGAGGGTGGATCTGGCTGCTGGAATTGCTGGGTATTGCCGTTGCCGGCGCATGGGTGGCTTGGGAACGTCGCTACCGGGCTCGAGGGGGCAGCCCATGGTGGATCTCCGCCTTTTTCACCATCCCCTCCTTCGCCTACGGGTGCCTGGCGATCGCCGTGTACTTCCTGGGGTACACCTCGGTGTGGATCATCGTGGCCCAGTACATTCAGGATGGCCTGGGGGCATCCGCCCTGGCCAGCGGTGTCATCGGTATCCCGGCCTCACTGGTGGGCGCTGTTGCCGCACCTCTGGCCGGCAGACGAGTCATCCGTGTGGGGCGCGTCATCGTACTGGCCGGCATGCTCCTGGGAATCATCGGACTGCTGGCGACCATCGGCATCATCCGCATGCATGCGATCGCCGGATGGAGTCCCTGGTGGATCGCACTGACACTGGTGGCACTCGGGGTAGGACAGGGAATTGTGGTGTCTCCGAACCAGACGCTTCCCTGGCCGACGTGCCCTGGAGTATGCGGGGGCCGCTGGGGCATCCTGCAGACAGGACAGCGTATCGGCACGTCCATCGGCATTGCCGCCATCACCGGGATCACCTTCCGCACGGCCGGCGCATCGGGATGGGGCACCGCCGCCCAGGCGGGGCTGCTCGCGGCAGCTGTCGCCATCGCCGTATCTGCGGCCGCTGGCGATCGTGGACCTGCGCGCCTCGCATTCGAGCCGATCCGGCCGGCTTTGCGGAGGCCGCAGGGAGCGAGGGTTTGCAGGACCGCGTCGACTGAGTCGACTGAGTCGACTGAGTCGACTGAGCGAGCGGGATCGCAGATCGCGCGGATCGTGTTGCAGCGCTGGTCGGTGCTGAGTGCCGTGAGGGTTCGCGTCATAGCGCCCGACGCGCTCGACCCGTGCTTCCCCGGCCTGCGGCGTCATCCGTTCCAGGAGGCCGGAAGCGGTCAGCGCGCGGTGGAGACGTGGAGCACCTCGTAGCCGGTCACCCGCGGGTCAGCCTGCTCGGCCGGTCGACTGGAGAGCTCGACCAGCACGACCGTCCAGGTGGTGATGTCGACGGCGGCCAGACGATTGACGGTCTGGTCATCGACCTGCGTCAAGAAAGGTTGGGTGACGGCATCCAAGCACTGGAAGGGGCCTCTCCCTCGGGCAGCTGCACGGTGGACATGGTCAGGCTTCTGGTTTCGGTATAGGGGGCGGGCCCCGGTACGAGCTGTGCAACGGTCCAATCCTGGATGGGCTGACGGCCGAAATCGCGCACGATCGCCGAGTAACCGAGCTCGCCCCAGCAGAAGGAGCGCATGCCGTCGATATCACGCCATACGTAGAAGGGCGCGTAGGCATTGCGGGTCGCTCCTTCGGCCTTCTCGCCGGATGAGGTAGGTCCTGAACTCCAGGCCGGCGAAACCATCCATGAGATGGCCGGTTTCCGCCACCCGATCACGGATGATCTGCATGTCGTAGTCGGCGGGCAGGTTGATGGCGTACTGCATGGCGTACATGTGGTTCCTCTGAACGGGTTCCTGGTGGATTCGGATATGAATTCGGGTTTCTTCGTGTCGCTGGTCCGATGATGATTCTGCGGCGTGCGATATGCGATATTCAGAAACTCTGAGATGAATTCTGATGAGTTTGTTTACCGGCAAGCCCAGCCCCGCAGCGTGGATACCGCGCCGTTGATGGCGGCGTCAAAAGCGGCTCGGTCCTGTTGCGCCCTGGCGAGAACGTAGCCTCCTGCACCACGGCCGCGACTGGTGAGGCAACGGCCGCAGGATCTGTGGAGCGAGGGAACTCCTCGCGATCGATGCCCTGGGCCACGACCCTGGGCGATGACTTCGACCAGCCAGCTGAGTGCGTCGGAGACCGGTTGCAGGAGTTCGGGCGTATCCAGCACATCCGCGTCGTAGGTCATCCGCCCCATTCGGCAGCCCTTAGACCGTCGCGCTGGCTTCGCAGGTGGGCCTCCAGGCGCTCAAGGGCGGTCCTTCACCGTTCAGCAGCTCCTGGGCATCGCGGCGCATCTGCTCCGCACTGCGTTGCAGGGCCAGTGCGGCCAGATCCTGCTTGCCCTTGAAATGGTGGTACATGCTGCCCTGGCCGGCCTGTGCGAGGGCCTGGATGTCTTTAGGGCTCATCGCTGTGAGCCGCGCTCCCACAGCAGTTCTTGAGCGGCTTCAATGAGCCGGTCCGGGCATCCATGCCCGCAGTGTACATACTTGTAGGTACAGAAAGTCAATCGAGACTCGCGGACCTGTGAGGCTCGAGGAGATTGCAGAGACGGTGACCTGGCGGAGGCAATGCGGCAGGCCTCAGCGGTGCACGTGCAGGATGCGGAAGCCTTTGGAAGAGGCGGCGCGGGTGGCACTCCAACTCTGAGAGTTCAGCCAGGCCATCAAGGGAGTCCGCGCCCAGATTCTTCTGCACGACGAACCAGGCCTCGCCCTTGTCGGACAGGAGTGCCAGCCAGGTCAACAGCAGGGAGTGCAGTGCCTCCTTGCCGATGCGTACCGGGGGATTGGACCAGATGAGGTCCACCGTTGCGCTGCTGCTGCGCAACTCGGCCAGCAGGTCGTCGGCCATCAGGGCGCGGATGTTGCCCAGCCCTGCGGCCGACGCAGTGCGGGCGGCCAGGTCGACGGCGCGCTCGTTGATGTCCACTGCCAGGACAGTGGCGTCCGGAGCGGCATCGGCCAGAGCCAGGGCGATCGGACCCCAGCCGCAACCCATATCAAGGGAAGACGCCGGAGGCGGGCGGGTCGGGGACGTGGCTGAGGAGGACCTGTGTGCCTCGATCGAGGTGATTGGCGGAGAATACGGCCCCCGCCGTCGTCACCGCATGCTCTCGCCCGCGGATGAGGAAGGAGCGGGGCCGCTCCTGTGCTGCCGCAGTGGGGAGGAGGTGAAGTAGTGCTCGCTCACGGTTCGAGGCTACCGGTTGGCTTCGCTCAGGGTCTCAGGCGGCGCGGCGGGCCAGAAGCGGCGTGGCACTGAGCATGATGGTGACAACGACGACGACGTGGAACCACGAGGTGCTCCTCGACTCCGGCCGATGTCGGCGCTACCAGGGTCGTCACCAATGTGCCCAGGGTTGCTCCGCCTACATTCGCCGCCACCGTCACCGCGGTGGCCGACTGGGCCTGCGAGATTCCGTCGTTCCTTTGCCCCAATTCGACCGGGTCGGTCACGCAGCGAATGAGTGTGTCCTGATGGGTCAGTCCCATGCCGAGGCCCGACAGCCCCCAGCCCAGGTGCAGGCCCCACCATGGCGCCGCGCCCAGGAGGGCCGCAGCGAGGATGCCGCCGCCGACCGCGAAGAGCAATCCTCCCAGCCCTGTCCGCACCAGGTACACGTGTCGTTGCCGCGCCGGGTGGGCTCCGCACCACATGGCCACTGCGCTCCACAGCACTCCGGCTGCGGTCAGCGCCCAACCGACGGCGCCCGGCCCCAGAACGAGGACGTCATGGCCGGCGGGGGAGATGAGGAAATCGAGGGCGAAATAAGAGGCGCACACCCACGTCAGGGTTGCCAGCGCCGCCCGGCGCCCGGGCACCAATCGCAGCAGCGGTGGGGAAGACCCGCGAGCAGGCCCAGACCGCGCTCGCCAGGCCGAGGCCTGAGGCCGGCCAGAACCATGGTGATGCCGCCGGCGCCAGCCCGATGAGAGCCACCCCGCAGGCCATGGCGAGAGCCGCCATGAGCGGGGCGTCGTTTCCATCGCTGCCACTGCCACTATTCCTGCTGTTGCCGTTGTTGCCATTGTCGCCGCCAGATACCCGTAAGCCTTGGATCTGTCGAGCCATCACCAGCCGGGCGGCCACCAGTACGGGCACGTACGCGACCAGTGCCCACCGCCAGCCCCCACCCCCGAGCTGATAGAGGCGGCGTAGACGGGGCCGGCCAGGAGGAGACCACCCACGTGGCCGGGCTGGCCGCCAGAAACGCACGTCGCCACGCCTCGGGCAATCCCGCGACCATCGCACCCATGGTGACGGTGGCCAGCGCGCCCGCAGCCGCGGACGACTTCTCCCAGGACGTACACGGCCACGTTCGGCGCCAGCGCCCCGGCGGCGGCACCCGCGACGAGCATCGCGGTCCAGGACAGCCATGAGACGGTCAGCGCCCATCGAGCCAGCATCGTTTCCGCCCAGCGGCATCGTCAGGAAGGTCGGCATCGTTGCTGCGGCCGTCACCAGGCCGTAGTGCGCCCGTGCGCCCAGATCCACCGCCACCAGCGGCAGCACCACGTCTGGTTGATGTAGACCTGCATACCCGCCAGGAGTTCGATCACCAGCATCGCCAAGGTCAGACGCCCCACTCGCGAGGCCGACGAGCGCCTTCGCCGAGGGCGACGCCCCCGCTCATCCGCTGAAGGATCCGGGGCGGAGTGCTCACCCGCTCAACATGCCAATCGGCGCGGGCGCTGGTGCTGCTCTCCAAAACCGATGCGGGTCTATGCGCCGCCTGATCGGACATCATGCGGTAGTACCGGGGAGCCTCGGGGTTTTGTGCTGTAGGGGCCGACTGCTTCGCCTGGCGTTCCGCACCACGAGGACGATGTCGCGAATGATTGCGTAATGGCGAAGGTGATGAGTCCGCTGATGTGCAGATGCGGACCGCTGGGGAGGAACTGCTGGGGAAGCAGCAGCTGGAACGCATGTTAGTGCGAAAAGGGCGGATGGGCGTCGTCGACCGAGCCATGCGCTGCATGACGCCATGGATTCTCCGTATGCGCTGAGCCGGTGGCCGTGACGCCTGGCCCCCGATACCCGCACCCAGCCGGGCCCGGACCCCTCCGGGCAGGTCCGTCGAGCACCGCTCCGGGCCGTCGCATACGAGAAGGACATGCTGTGAACGAACCCCGTACCCCGGATACCCCTGCGTCTGCAGGCCCCGACAATCCTTACGCCGGTGCTGACGGTGCTCCGGGGCTGATGATGCCGCCCCGACCGCCGAGGACGTTGTCGCCCGGATCCTCTCCCGTGCCGGAACCGCGCTGGCCTCCACCGCCGGCGGGCATGCCCAGCGCGAGAGCGATGATGACGGTCTCCTGGAGCGTGAGGCGCGCGCCGGCACCCGCCGCATCGCCAGCCTGACCACCGAGCTCGAGGATGTCAGCGAGGTCGAGTACCGCCAGATCCGTTTGGAGAGGGTCGTACTCGTCGGGCTGGACCTGCCTCGCGCCGCTGATCCCGCGGCCTCGGTGCTCGACGCTGCTCAAGACGCCGAGACCTCGCTCTCGAGCTCGCAGCACTCTCCGAAACTGCGGGCTCCCAGGTCCTGGACGCCCCTCATTCAGAAGCGCGACCACCCCGACCCCCGCAACATACCTCGGGTCCGGCAGAGGCCAGGGAGCTCGCTGAGATGGTTGGCGCTGTGGTGCCGACACGGTCATCGTCGATGGTGAGCTCGCCCCTCCCAGCGCCGCGCGTTGGAGGACGTCGTGGGCGTCAGGGTCGTGGACCGCGCCGCTCTCATCCTCGACATCTTCGCTCAGCATGCCAAGTCCCGTGAGGGCAAGGCCCAGGTGGAGCTGGCCCAGCTGGAGTACCTCCCTGCCGCGTCTGCGCGGCTGGGGCGAGTCCATGTCGCGCCAGGCCGGAGGGCGCGTCGTCGGAGGCCAGGGCATCGGCAGCCGTGGACCGGGCGAGACCAAGATCGAGCTCGACCGGCGTCGCATCCGCCACCGGATGGCCAAGCTCCGTCGCGAGATCAGGGCCATGGCGCCCTCGCGGGAGGTCAAGCGCGGCTCGCGTCGTCGTGGTCCCCATCCCCGCGGTGGCGATCGCCGGGTACACCAACGCCGGCAAGTCCTCCCTCATGAATCGGCTCACCGACGCCGGTCTCATGGTCCAGGATGCTCTGTTCGCCACCCTCGACCCCACCGTGCGCCGTGCCGAGACCGCCGATGGGCGTCGTACACCCTGACCGACACCGTGGGCTTCGTGCGCAATCTGCCTCACGAGCTCATCGAGGGCCTTCCGCTCCACCCTGGAAGAGGTGGCGGGCGCGGACCTCGTCCTGCACATCGTCGACGCCGCCCATCCCGACCCCCGTCGGCCAGGTGGCGGCCGTACGGGCAGTGCTGGCAGACATCCCCGGAGCGCTCGACGTTCCCGAACTCATCGTGCTCAACAAGATCGATCTGACCGATGCCGTGACACGCGCGGCTCTGCGCACTCGCCTGCCCGGGGCGATCGAGGTCTCCGCTCGCACTGGCGAGGGGATCGAGGTTCTGCGAGCGCGCATTGACGCCATGCTGCCGCGTCCGAGCGTGCCTGTCGACATTGTCGTGCCCTATTCCCGAGGCGATCTGGTCTCCCGCGTCCATGCCGACGGGGAGATCGACGTCGTGGGTACGTTGAGGCCGGCACCAGGATCCTGGGCCGGGTTGATGCTGCTCTGGCCGCTGAGCTGCAGACCGCTGCTCTGCCCGGTTCGGCGCCGGACTCGGCCCTTCTTCTCCGTGACCCCTACCGCCCGCGGTGTGCCGGGCTCTCCGAACGGCATGGGCGCGGCGCCCGCGGCGCAGGGCGTCAGCACTGCGGCTCCAGAAGGATTCGCGTGCCGATGGCCCCTGGCAACCCCAGCGACTCCGGCGACTCCGACAGCCCCGGCAGGCGCGCCCTGAGCGTCCTCGCTGCGGCTGTGGATCGTCTCGGCGCCGCCCCGCGCCCCGGACAGGTCGAGATGGCTGCTCGCGTGTCGAAGCGCTGGATGATCAGGCCCACCTGCTGGTGCAGGCCGGTACAGGCACCGGCAAGTCCCTGGGATACCTCGTACCCGTGATGGTCCATGCAGTCGACTCCGGGGAGAGGGCGGTCGTCAATCCACGGCCACGCTTGCTCTTCAGCGGCAAGTCCTGACCAAGGACGCCCCCTTGGCCGCCGACGCCGTCGAGGCCGTCACTGGCTGCGACCCGCTATCGCGCTGCTCAAGGGTGGCAGAACTACGTGTGCCGTCATCGCCTTCAAGGCGGTTATCCGGAAGCCGACGACGCCGACGATGCGCTTTTTCTCCGCCGGCGCCGCGACCGTCTCGGGGCGAATCGGGGAAGCGGGCCGTCGCAGTGTCGGAGAGCAGGTCGTCCGGTTGCGCGAGTGGGTCGCCGAAACCACGACCGGTGACCGGGACGATCTCGTCCCGGGTGTGTCGGACCGCGCCTGGGCGCAGGTCTCGGTCACCAGAGCTGAGTGTCTGGGCGCCTCCCTGCCCGCTGCGCGAGGAATGCTTCCCGAGCTCGCCCGGGCAGCGGCGATGGCGGCCGACGTGATCGTCACCAATCACGCCATGCTCGGCATCGCCGTGTCTGGCAATCCAGGGTCCTGCCCGAGCATCGGGTGCTGGTCGTCGATGAGGCACTGCGCTCGCCGACCGAGTCCGCTCCCCAGGGCACCGTGAGCCCTGTCCGCAGCCGCCATCATGCGGGTGGCCGCTACCGTACGGCGAGGCGTCTCGGTTCATGTCACCGAGTTGGAATCCGCCGGTCAGCGGCTGCAGCTCGCTTTGGCCGACCTGCCCGATGGGCGCTTGAGCGATGGCCTGCCTCCCGCTCTGCATGAGGCGCTCCTCGTGCTGGACGGCGCGGCTCGTCATGCTCTCACCGATGTGCGCGAGGCGGTCAAGACCGGGGAGAGGAGCGCTGATGCCGGTGGTGCCGGGGGATCCGGGGGAGCGGCACTGGCCCGGACGGCCGTCTCCGATCTGGTGGACGCCATTGCGCGCATGACGTCGGACTCGGTGCGCGAGCGCCGTGACGTCGCCTGGATCGAGCGGCCCCGCACGGGCGCCAGAGCCCACGGCTCACGCTGGCGCCCGTCGACGTCGCCGGCTCCTGGCCGATCCCCTGCTGAGGATCGCGCCGCAGTCTTGACCTCGGCCACCCTGGCCCTGGGCGGAAGTTTCGAACCGATGGCCCGTGCCCTGGGGCTGACGCTGACCGGTGGCCAGTGGGATGGCGTGGACGTGGGTACTCCTTTCGACTATGCCCGCCAGGGCATCCTTTACACACCCACGCATCTGCCCAGACCCGGGGCGGGAAATCTCGAGGCGGCGCTCGATGAGATCCTCGCTCTGACCGAGCATGCATCGGAGGCATGCTGGGCCTGTTCTCCTCTGCGGCGCGCCGCCGAAGAGGCCGCCGAGGTTTTGCGCAACGCCACGGATCTGACTGCTCACGCCCAGGGCGACGATCAGCTGCCAGACCCTTGTGGAGGCTTTCGCCGTTGATGAGGACGCCTGCCTGGTGGGAACCCTCTCCCTCTGGCAGGGGTAGATGTCCTGGACGCACCTGTCGCCTGGTCATCATCGATCGCATCCCCTTCCCGCGCCCGGACGACCCGTGGCCCAGGCTCGCAGCGAGGCTGCGTCGCAGCCGCGGGCGGCAACGGTTTCAGCGAGCGTGTCCGCCACCACGCCGCACTTCTGCTCGCCCAAGGGGCGAGGCGGCTCATACGCCGAGCCGACGACCGCGGGGTCAGTCGCCGTCCTCGATCTGCGCGCCTGCGCACCGCCCGCTACGGCGCTTTCCGGCCCGATCCATGCCGGGACTGTGGCCGACGCGGGACCGTGATGTCGTCTTGGGCGCACTGTCCCGGCTGGCGGTCATGGACTGACGACGGTCTCCGCCGAGGGGCCCGCCGATCGTTCCGGCCGGGGCGAGATCCGTGCGCGGTCCTCCTCGGGCCGAGTCTCGGCTTTCGCCTACAGGCGCAGCATCTTCGAAGCCGTGATAGTGACGATCCTCCCCCCGCCCTGTGCAAAACCGCGCTATTCTTGCCCTGGCCGGCTCTCCTGCCGCGCCAACACCCTATTCGGAGGAAGACCGTGTCCGAGGCCACCATCACCAACAGTGCACAAGGCTCCTACCCAACGGCCCCGGGGGGCCGTCCATCCAAGGTTGCGATCATCGGCGCGGGCGCCGTGGGATCGACGCTCGCTTACGCCTGCGTGACCAAGGGCGTCGCCCGCGAGGTCGTGCTGCAGGATATCGCCAAGGAGAAGGTCGAGGCCGAGGCCCTCGACATCGCGCAGGGATTCAGTTCACCTCTGCCGGTTCCGTGTCCGGCTCTGACGATCCCGGAGATCTGTCGCGATGCCGATGTCATCGCCATCACCGCGGGTGCGAAGCAGAAGCCGGGCCAGTCCCGCCTGGAGCTCGCCGGAGCCACCGTGGGCATCATGGAGAAGATCCTGCCCAAGCTGGTCGAGGTCGCCCCCAACGCGATCTTCCTGCCGGTGGCCAACCCGGTGGACGTGGTGACCTACTGCGCCAAGAAGATCACCGACCTGCCCGAGAATCAGGTCTTCGGCTCCGGCACCGTCCTGGACACCGCCCGCATGCGTTACCTGGTCTCTCTGGAGACCGGGACGGCCACCCAGAACATCCACGGCTACATCGCCGGTGAGCACGGAGATTCCGAGGTGCCGCTGTGGTCGTCCTGCGAGATCGGCGGTGTGCCTGTCACCCAGTGGGGCAAGACCCTGGACGGCGGCGTCTTCGACGAGGCCAAGCGCGAGCGCATCGCCCACGACGTCGTCCGCTCCGCCACCGCATCATCGAGGCAAGGGCGTGACCAACACGCCGTGTCTAGCCGTTCAGCGGATCATCAGCGCTATCCTCAACGACGAGCAGCGGGTTCTCACCGTGTCGCCGGTGCTGCAGAACTGGCACGGGATTTCCGATGTGCATGGCCGTTCCCACGATTGTGGCCGACGGCGCCGGCCGCGCTTGAGCTGCCCTGACCCTGGATGAGCGCGACCGCCCGACGGCTTGCCGAGCGCCTGCGCGAGGTCGCCCGCGGCCTGGGCTACTGACGCCTCCGCAGCGCCGAGCTATCGTCCTCATAAGCCCTCGCAGCATTGGGCTTGTCGCACGAGCCGGCGCGGTGTTCGTGCAGCGGTTGTAGTCCCATCCCGAACCGATGGGACCCCAACCGTATGATGGGGCGCGGTGCGCCCGACTGCTTGTGTGTCGCAGATGCCGCGTGCTCTCAGTGAGCGCAGGACCGTGACCACTTTGCCCATGATCGTGGCCTCGTCCCCTGGGATCGGCGCGTAATCGGGGTTGCGGGGCAGGAGCCATTGGTGGCCGTCCCTGCGGAAGAGGACTTTGACCGTGGCGGTTGCGCCGTCAATGTCGTCGAGCATGGCTGCGACAATGTCCCCATTGGACGCGTCCGCTTGAGTGCGCACCACGACCCAGTCCCCGTCGCAGATGGCGGCCTCGACCATGGAGTCGCCGTGGACTTCGAGCATGAAGAGCCTCGCCGTTGCCAGTCGGCAGCGCCGGGGCAGGGCCATGACGTCCTCAATGCTCTGCTCGGCGAGGATGGGGGATCCCGCTGCGATCCGCCCGACGAGGGGCACGGCGACGGCCTCGCCCTCGGCTACGCCGGGCAGCACGGGCAGCGAAGGAAGGTCATCGGGGTTCGCAGAATGCTGGCGGCCAGATTCTTGCGGGGCGCTCGGTGGCCGCAGCGCTCGCAGCATCCTCGGGGCCTCAGGGGTCCTCGAGGGCCTTCGTTTCGGCCGCGGGTGTGGAGGCGGATTGGACGGGCAGAATGACTTCGAGGGCGCGTGGCCGGTTCGGATCGCGCCGAACCAGGCCCAGCCGCTCGAGCTTGTCGAGGCTGGTGCTTGACCGAGGATGGACTCGTCAGGCCGACTGCGGCGCCGATCTCTCGCATGGAGGGTATCCGTGCGCAGTGACGGCGTCCCGGACGGTTTTCGTAGACGGCGCGGGCGCGCGCGTCGAGAGCATCGAGGGCGTCGAGCGCCGCCTCCCGCTGAAGTCGAGGCCGGGGCGGCCGGGGCGGTGGCGCCGGAGGCTTTCATGGCCGGGCAGTCCTTCCTCGGCCCCATCCCGCGCAGTGGCCGCTGCAATCGAGGCGCTCGGGCGATGCGGCTGGTTAAAGGGCTCGAATTCGTGTCGGTGGCCCTGTGATGGCGTTGATGTGACAAGCCTACGGCGGAATATCCGGCACTTCAAACATGTGTTCGAAAAAGTTCTGGACGTACCGCCCACCGACCGCTATCGTATCGAACAGATGTTCGTCGAACATGTGTTCTAGGGAGGTACTCATGAGCGCTCTCACGCCCCTTCCTTCCCTCGTCCTCATGCCGTTTCCGACCATGTCGGCTAAGAGGCGGAACGTGAGGAGGGTTTCTTGTCGCCTCTCGTCCTCACCTTCGACTGGTCACCGATGACTCTCGTTCCCGGACCTCTCGCGCCGATCCGGTTGTCGAGGCTTCCCGCGGAACTCACGCGGCGCCCGGTCACTCCACGGGCGGCGCGAAGCGCCCCTGGGCGGAGGAGGGGTGGCGCAAGCGCGTCCTGCGGATCTCGCTCCCCACCACCGGCCGTGCGCCCCAGCGTCGCCGTCAGCTCGAGGCCCAGCGGAGTCGGTCTGTGCTTGCGCATGGTGCAGATGGCGCAGATGGCGCGCACGGTGAGCGTCGCCCCGGGTACAGGGACTCCGCCCAGCGGCTGCCGATCGGACTGCGTCGCCTTGTGGTGACCGGCGGTTTTGGTGCTTGTAGCCGCTCTCATTGTCTCCATCGGGATCGTGGATTTCAGGATTCGCGGATGTTCCCAGTCGGACGACCACGGCCACCGTCCAGGTGGGCGGTCCCTATGGAGGTTGCAGCGGCGACGGGCACCGGTGATGTCGATAGAACCATGTCGGATCGTCGAGCTCAATGGTTTGGAGTCCTCTGCACTCCAAGCCGGTCAGGTTCTCGTGGTCCCTGCAGAATGATCAGGGTGGCCTCCGGCGCGATGCTGGTTGCGATGGTCCTGCCTGCACGTTTAGTCTCCATTGCACATCAGGCGATCACATGGAGGATCTCGGCGTGCACTGTCCCTTCTGCCGGCATGACGGCTCGCGCGTAGTGGACTCTCGTACTGCTGAGGACGGGCGTCGATTCGACGTCGGCGGGAGTGCACCCGATGCGGCCGCCGTTTCACCACGCTGGAGACCGCCAGCCTGTCGGTGCGCAAGCGCTCAGGTGCTGTCGATCCCTTCTCCCGCGCCAAAGTGATCGGGGGAGTGCGTCGTGCCTGTCAAGGGCGACCGGTCTCCGACGACGATCTGGCCTTGCTGGCCTACAAGGTCGAGGAAACGGTGCGGGGCAACGGCCAGGCGATCGTCGACTCCCACGAGGTCGGCCTGGCGATCCTGCCGCTTGCTGCGAGCTCGATGATGAGGTGGCTCTACCTGCGCTTCGCTCCGTCTACCCTCCTTCAACTCTGAGGACTCGAGGCCGAGATTACGCAGTGCGCGCCGGGCAGCTCGCGCGGCGCCTGATCCACGGCCGCCGCCAGTCCTAGGCGGCGGGCAACGGCGCCGCCGTTGTTCTCCCTCGACCTCCAGCGCCACCCGCGTCGCGTTCGCCGCGGCAACTGCGGTGAGCATTCCGATCGTGGCGGTCGCCTGCCCGCGGCTCCCGCGCCGGGACGGGCCCGATGCGAGGTGCGCCTGAGCAGGCCCCCGGGCGGTCACCTCTCGCGAGCCGCCCGTCCATACTCGTTCAGGCTCGTTCAGGATCCCCTGTAGCCGGACCGGCCGGTGGCACACCAGAGGACTATGCGAGTCTCATCGTTTCCGACTGCCATGCGCCGCGCCTGGCGGGATCGAGACCCAGGTGCGGACCTGGCGAGGAATCTCCTGGCGGCCGGACACGAGCCGGCGGTGCGGTCTACGACCCCGATCGGTCGAGGGCGAGGTCGCAGCATCGGAGGCGGACGGCTTCCCGTGTTCCGCACCACCGTGAGCCTGCCCGGCGCGAGCTGCCCGTGCACCCGCGTGCCCGTCATGAGATGGAGCTGCCATGGAAAACGGCTACGACCCGACGTCGTCCGATGCATGTGGGCATCGTCTCGCCCTTCGCCTGGTCCGGGATCGCAGCCGCTCGGCGCCTCGGCCCGCCGATCGCCATCACCTTCCACAGCGTGTGCTGGGCTCTGTGGGCGGGGCTGCCGGGGCCCCTGGGCCCGTTGAGCCCGGTGCGACGCTGGCAGCAGGCCGGTGCCGACCTCACCGCGGTCTCCTCGTGCTGGCGCGCCAGGTCGAGGCGGCCGGCGCCCAGGCCCCGTCGCGGTCCTGCCCAACGGCATCACCGTGGCCGACTGGCGCCCGGACCGCCCGGCGGGACGGACGACCGGCGCCCGCTACGAGTGGTCGCCTCGTTGCGCTGGATCGAGCTCAAGCGGCCCCTCCAGGTGGTGCGCGTCTTCACCTCGGCCATCGCACGCTGCGGGGACCGGGAGACGGAGCTGTACATGTGCAGGGGACGGCCCTGCGGGCCCGCTCGCCCAGGAGGCGGCTGCCAGCGGCGCGGCGATCGCATCGCCCTGGTGGTGAGGGTCGAGCGCGATGAGCTGGCGCGGGCCTTCGCCCGGGCGGGACATCTACCCGCATACTCGCCCGTGGAGATCCTTCGGCATCAGCGCGTCCTGGAGGGCGCGGTCGGCCGGCTGGCCGTAATCGCCCTGCGCACCAGCACCGCGGGTCGGCGACTTCGCCACCGATGGCGTTGACGGGCTCCTGGCGGACGACGCCGATGCCTGGCCTCGATGCCCTGACACACCTCTCTGCTGCGCCCCCGGACTCCTGGAGCGGACTGGCAGCACGAACTGGGCACCGTGGCACTGTCCGAGCTACGCCGGTGACGGAAGATGAATGTGATCGCCTGTCGCAGAGCCACATCGCTCTGCGCGAGGGAAACTCTGAGCACCGCGGCGACAGCGTCCGACCCGCAGGATCGGGACGGGCAGAGCAGCGAGGGAGACAGAGGAGACAAAGAGCCTCAGCGGCCTCAGCGGCCTCAGCGCGTGTCCGGGAGACTCAGTCCGAATCGTCGCTGTTGCGGAGCACCTGAGCAGGCGGCGCGCTGCAGCCGCGGCGACCTGCCGTGAACGTGCGGGCCGGGCTGGCGGCCCACATCCGCTCGATCGGGCGGAGATCGATACGGCCGCGATCGCCTTTCCGCTCGTACGCGCGTACGGCCGCACGCTCGCGACTCCGGGCTCGCTCGCCCACGGACCGCGCCCAGCCCTGTCGCCCACGGCGGACAACGCATCGTGGCGTTGAAGCGGGCGCCGATCAGGCCGGTGCAGGCGATCCGGTTCCTCCCACGCCAGAAGCGACTTGGGCGGCCGAGCCCCTGCACGGAGACATGGTGGCGCCGCGTGATGGAGTCGCGCAGGCGGATGATGGGGCGCTCGGCGTTGGCCACGCAGATGCGGACATCGCCCTGGCGGCGGTAGAGCTGAGAAGACTCGTGAGTCTTGTCCCGCAGTGCCCGCCAGGACGGGACCGGCGGCTGCGGTGGTCCTCGCCGGCGGCCGATGCGAGCTCGCTCAGGCGCAGGCCGAGGTATAAGAAACGACCCTGGGAATCGCGCGATACAAGCAAGGCGGTGATACTCGGTGCCACGGCGATGCGGTGGGCCGTGGGCCGCGCCAGGTGGGGTGGAGGACCGAGCCGCGCCAGGCTGCGGGCCCCGACTCCAGCGCGCTCATGACGAGGGCGGCCTCGGTGGAAGTGACGCCAACACCGCTGCCTCTCGCTTTCCCGCTTAGCTCCGTCCCGCCAATCCTGATTACCGCCATCGAGGGATGAGACTTCAAAGTACGCTTTGGCACGGCAAATGGCGCCGTGTCAGCATCCTCACGCTGGACGTGCGCGCGCACTGTCACTGACGGCCTCGTGACGCGCACGGCGCGGACGGCGCGCTCTCGGCTGGAGGGGACTTCTCCAGAAAGGATGTGCGGCGATGGGAATGACCCACCACGCCCAGAAGGTCCTGGCGACCATAGTCGTCTCGCAGGGCGCGGAAGAGCTGACCCGGCTTTTACCGTCGATCTCCACCTCGTTCACGAGGGTTACCAGCCCCAGGCCCTCGAGCTGCGTCTGGCGGGCCGCGGAGTTCGTCGCACTGACCTGACTCCTGGCCACCGAGGACCACAACACCCCCACGCTCGACATCGACCTGCCCATCGCCGATGTCACCAGCCGCACTCAGATCGAGACACTGCGTGCGAACTGCGCCGAGTTCGGCGTGCGCCTGCATCCCCTGGGCGACGCCGATCAGGGCATCGTTCACGCCGTCGGCCTCAGCTGGGCCTCACGCAGCCGGGCATGACCGTCGTGTGCGGGGACTCCCACACGTCCACCCATGGCGCCTTCGGAGCGCTGGCCTTCGGGATCGGCACCAGCCAGGTCGAGCATGTCCTCGCCACTCAGACCCTGCCCATCGCGCCCTTCAAGACCATGAGCGTCACCATCGACGGCGATCTTCCCGCCGGCAGCGGCGCCAAGGACATCGTTCTGGCCATCATCGCCAAGATCGGCACCAACGGTGCTCGAGGGCCATGTCATCGAGTACCGCGGTCGCGCCATCCGACAGCTCGATGGAGGCTCGCATGACGATCTGCAACATGAGCATCGAAGGCGGCGCTCGGGCGGGGATGATCGCCCCAGACGAGGTGACGTTCGACTACCTCGCCGGTCGCCCTCACGCCCCCGTGGGCGAGGGCTGGGAGGCCGCGGTCGAGTACTGGAGGAGCCTGCGCACCGACGACGATGCCGTGTTCGACACAGAGGTCGTTCTCAAGGCCGCGGATATCGAGCCCTTCGTCACCTGGGGCACCAACCCCGGGCGGGGCCTGCCCATCTCGGCGGACATCCCCGACCCCGAGTCCATCGCCGGGCGAGACTCAGCGCGCGGCCGCCAGGCGGGCGCTGGGTACATGGATCTGACTCCGGGTACGCCGTTGCGCGATATCAAGGTCGACACCGTCTTCCTGGGCAGCTGCGCAATGGGCGCATAAGGACCTGCGCGCCGCCGCCGAGATCGTGCAGGGGCCGCAGCAGGCGCCGGGCGTGCATGCTGGTTCGTTCCGGCCTCCGCCCGTATTTCGCCTCCAGGCGGAGGCCGAGGACTGGACAGGGTCTTCAGGACTTCGGGGCCGAATGGCTGATGCCGGATGCTCCACGTGCCTGGGCATGAACCCCGACCAGCTCGCTCCCTGGCGAGCGCTCGGCCCCACCTCGAACTGCAACTTCGAGGGCCGCCAGGGCAAGGGCGGACGAACCCACCTGGTCTCGCCCGCCGTCGCCGCTGCGACGGCCGTGCGCGGCACTCTGTCGAGCCCCCGCTGATCTTTCCCGCCCCGATCAACCCCCGCGGACCTGTCCGCGCCCACCGCAACCTGAGCCGGACAAGGAGGCTCTACTCTCATGGAAGTTCATTCGCCATACCGGTATCATGGCCCCGCTGCGACGCAGCGCTGTGGACACCGACCAGATCATTCCGCCGTCTACCTCAAGCGCATCACCGCACGGGCTTCGAGGATGCGCTCGCCGGTTGGAGGCGAACGAGGCCGACTTCATCCTCAATCAGGACGCTTACAAGCGTGCCAGCATTTCTTATGGCCGGGCCCGACTTCGGGACCGGTTCCTCGCCTGACATGCCGTGTAATGGGCGTTGAAGGACTACGGCTTCAAAGTCGTGCGGCCCGCGCTTCGCCGACATCTTCCGCACGGCAATGCGAACGGGGCCTCGTGGCTGGCGTGATCCAGCCAGGACGATGCCGAGCAGCTGTGGAAGATCCTGGAGACGGAGGCCGGCACGGAGATCACGGTCGACCTTCGGAGCGCACCGTCGAGGCCGGGGCATGCGCACCACGTTCCAGATCGACGACTATGTGCTGGACCCTCGCATGGAGGGCTGGACGACATCTCGCTGACTCTCCAGCAAGGGACGAGATCGTCGCTACGAGCAGGCTCGCCCCGGCTTCAAGCCGGCGACGCTCCCCGCTCGCCACCTGCCCGAGGAGGTTGGCTGCCCGCGCGTGCCGCAGACATGCCCGTGATCGTCGATCTGCCGCGCGACGCACTGGAGGTGAGGTCGGTGCGGGCTCGGCCCGTTCGCCACTTGTTCGCCGACGGCGCGCACCACGATTCTCCGGGGCGCGCCGTCTCGCTGCTCTGAGGAGGGCTTTTGCGCTCATCAGGGCGCGCTCGTAGGCATCCGCGGTGCCCGCGACCACATCATCGTTTCGGAGGCTGCGATGGTCGACTGGATTGCTCCAGGTTCAGGGCGGACGCCCGCTCAACGGTGAGATCACGGTGCGTGGGGCGAAGATCTGTGCCCAAGGCGATGGTCGCACGGCCCCTGCCGCCACGCCCCTCATCACTGCGCAACGTTCCTCTCATCCGTGACGTCGACGTCGTCGCGGGCCTGTCCCTTCACGGTGTGACGATCGACGCTGAGCCAGACCAAGGGCGTCCTGCAGTTGGATCCGTCCGCGTCGAGACCGCTCACATGGCCGATGAGTCGACGCTCACGCCGGCAGCTCCCGCATCCCCCATTCTCGTTCTGCGGCCCACTCCTGCCGTCTGGGAGGCCTTCATCCCCGATCTGGGCGGCTGCCGATCGGGGACCGCCCTGATCGACTTCCACTTGGAGATTCTGCGTAGCGCAGGGGCGGTCGTGGACAAGCTCGAGGGCGGCATACGCATCACTGCTCCCGAGGGCCTGCGCATGGACGGTCATCGATCTGCCCCTACCCGTCCGTCGGCGCGACCGAGCAGACACTGCTGACGGCAGTACGCGCCGAGGGGCTGACCGAATTGCGGGGAGCGGTCGGCCGAGATTCTCGACCTCGTCGATGTCCTGCAGAAGATGGGTGCCATCATCTCGGTCGATACCGATCGCACCATTCATGTCGAGGGCGTCGACGACCTCGCCGGATACAACCACGCCGCCCTGTCGGACCGCATCGAGGCGGCCTCCTGGGCATCCGCCGCGCTGGCCACTCAAGGCGACGTCTTCGTTCGTGGCGCCCACCTGGGCGATATGACGACCTTCCTCAGCACCTTCCACGAAGGTCGGCGGCGCCTTCGACGTGCGCGACGACGGCATCCGCTTCTATCACCCTGGCGGGGATCTGAGGAGCATCGTGGTGGAGACCAACGTCCACCCCGGTTTCATGACCGACTGGCAGCAGCCCTTGGTGGTGGCGCTCACCCAGGCCCAGGGCCTGTCCATCGTTCACGAGACCGTGTGCGAGAACCGCTTCAGCTTCACGGGGCCCTGCGCAAGATGGGGGCCACCATTCCAGGTCTACCATGAGTGCCTGGGAGGCACCGAGTGCCGATTCGGGCAGCGCAACTTCTACTCCGCCGTCATCTCGGGCCCGCTCACTGCACGGCACCCGACATCGTCGTGCCCGATCTGCGGCGGCGGCTTCACCTCATTGCGGCGCTGGCCGCCGAGGGCATCAGCAGGGTCGAGGGCGTCAATCATCGATCGCGGTTACTGAGCACTTCGCGAGCAAGCTCTCGCGCTCAATGCGGACGTCGTCCGGCTGGCCTGAGGACCTGCCGGGTCTGCGGCCTTCCTGCCGGTCACTGTCCTGGTCGGATCTTGGTCCGGGTCCTGGTCAGTGGGACCCGTGCCGAGTCGCGGTCGTGCGCCGGGATGCGGGCACCGGCTGAGTCGCGTCGTGCCCGACCCGACGCATGACCCCTTCTACCGGTTCGCCTCCCGCGGAACTGATCATCCCGTTTCTCAAACTGGTTTCCCGCCAGCATGTCAGCGGTACGGAGAACATCCCTCGCGAGGTTTCATCGCGGATGCAACCATTTTGTCGGACCTGGACTCCTTGACGGCCATGCGCTCGCCTGGTCGACGAGGACGTGCCCGTGTACTCCCTGGCCCGGTCCACGATCTTCGATGTGGCCGATCCTCGGGCACGTCTTCAAGGCCGGAGGCCAGATCCCCGTCTACCGGGGCACGAAAGAAAGCCGGCAATTCCCCTGGTCGAGGCGGAGAGGCGCCTACTCGCCGGGGGACGTCGTCATCGATCTTCCCGAGGAACGCTCGCGCGACCCGCCCTGTGGCCCATGGTGGCAAGACGGGGCGGCGCGCCAGCCAGTGCACCGGTGCGCGCCTGCCGCCCCATGGGGGGCAGTGCGCAGGACATCCTGGACTCCTACGGCGGTGGATTTCATCCGCTGCCCGCAAGGACGTGCGGGTTGTGATTGGTGAGACCTTCACCCTGGACTCCTTCGGCACGGACATCGAGGATCGCGCAGCGTGCGCGCCGCGACGGCTGAGATCATGCGCCGCATCACCGTCCTGGTCGAGGAGATTCGCGGGGAGAAGGCGCCGAGGCCCCGACGATGCACTATGACGGCGACTTCGGGAAGAAGCACCGCGGTGTGCGCAAGCCCGATCCGGCCCCTCGATGAGCAGCCCGGCGCTGTCCCGGTGGACAGAACGGGGGACGAGCCGGAATCCGGTGAGGCGGGTCCTGGCGCGCAGTCCGGCACGGAGCCCGGCGGCCCTGGGGTTGATGACGCGGAGTCCGGTCATGAGTCCGGCAGCGGGGAGCGACCGTGAGCGAGCGGACCGTGCGCGAGGCGCGCAGAGCGGCAGTTGTCGGCGCGGGTGCCTGGGGAACGACATTCGCCCTGTCTACTCGCTGAGGCGGGCACCCCACGACTCTGTGGGGCGCTGCGACCACGTGGCCGCCGAGATCAATCCGCCGGCAGCAATGAGCGTTACGTTCCGGGCCGCCGTCTGCCCGAAGGCGTGTCGGCCACGAGCGATCTGGGGCGGGCCGTCGAGGGCGCGGACCTGATTGTCGTCGCCGTGCCCTCCCAGAGCGCCCGCGAGGTGCTGTCTCCACTGCAAGGAGCGGGCTCGGGCCCCGACGTCTTGGCGGGTCTCTCGCTGATGAAGGGCGTCGAACTGCGGCACCGGGCTGCAGCATGAGCCAGGTCCTGACCGAGGCCCTCGATCTAGCCGGCCGAGCGAGTCGCCGTCATCTCGGGCCTCAATCTCGCCGATGAGATCGCAGCGCGTCAGCCCACCGCCACGGTGGTTGCCGCCACTGATGAGGCTGTCGCGGCACCGGCCGCGCTGTGCGCCGCAGTACTTTGCAGCACACGAATACCGATGGCCTCGGCGTCGAGGCGTGCGGCGCAATCAAGAATGTGATCGCCCTGGCTGTGGGGCCGCGGTCGGGGTGCGCAGGTCTGGTCAGGCGACCATCATCACTCGTGGCCTGGTGGAGATCACCCGCCTGGGGATGGCCCCTGGGAGCGAGTCCGGAGACATTCCCGGGATTGGCGGGCCCATGGCGACCTGGTTAGCGACCTCGCTCCAGCCCCCTGTCGCGCAACCAGGCCTTCGGCCATCATCTGGGCCAGGGGATGAGCGTCGAGGCGAGCAGGGCCCTCACGGGGCGTCGCCGAGGGTGCGAAGTCCGCCCGCGCGGTCTCGACCCGGCCGCCGCCCATAACGTTGAGAGTGCCCGATCGCCCGGGTGTGGTCGCCGTCGTCGAGGGCCGCCACGGTCACTGAGATCAACGACGCGCTTGGCTGGCTCCGCAAGGCCGAGGGCGTCAACGCCGCCCGGCCGAGGGGGGCTGGCGATCGACCCGGCGAATTAGACCGCGGGCTCCTGGGCCGTCATTCGCCGTCAGTCATCAGCTGTTGTCGTCGTCGTGATGGTCCTGGTCGCCCCTGACCGTCCTGGCTCGCTGGTCGTCGTCGGCCACGTCGATGACCAGGCGCGTGGGTCTGACAGGGTGAAGACCCGGTAGGTCTGGGAGTCGGTGCGCAGGACGACCTGGAACTCTCCCTCGAACGGGATCCACGAAGGCCTCCTCGATGCCCTCATCGCCCCTCGTCGCCGCCGCCCTTGTCGAGATCGAGGCGCTGCTGGCCGAGGCCCCCGCCCCGTGGGCTGTATCGAGGCCGTCCCGGTTCCATGGATGACGAGCTGTGATCTCCTTGACGGTGATCGGATCGCCCTTGCCCATGGTGCTGGCGGAATCGACCCATTCCGGAGCCCGCCAGCCGGGCGTCCCCTCGCCTTCGAACTCAAGGACGATGCGGCTGTAACCGTCATGGGATCCCGCGCGCACCTCGGCGATAGTGAGCGCGGAGGCCCTCAGCGGCTTCCTCGCCCTCACCGCCGATCTCCCAGTCCGGGTCGTTGGAGCTGTCCTGGTCCTGCTGATCCAGCGGGGAGGCGCTGGTGGCGCCCCTGGAGGATCGGCCTGGCCGCTGCCGGTGCTTCCCTCGTCCGGGTGGTTGATGAGCCGCGGACGCGGCTGTGCTTCCACGGTGCCGGTCCGGTCGCCCTCGGTGTCTTCGTAGCAGGCGCTGAGCGTCAGGGGCTCCGCTGAGGAGCATGGCCAGAATCAATGCGGATGAGCGGTGGCCCTGCGGTGTCTCCTGATGACGACGATGCAGGGATGACGAATGATGACGAATTACGAATACCGAGTCCCGAGGCCGGTCCCGAATCCAGTCCGGACCCGTTTCCAGGATAAGGGCCCTGGCGCGGTAGCGTGGGCACTATGGCAGAACCTCAAAGAGCCCGGTCCTCCTCCCCTTCCTCCGCATCCCCGCCCCACTGGACGCAAACCCCGTGTCGTCGTCGTCTCGCGCAGCGGCGAGACACACCATCTCATGCGCCACCGCCGCCGGAGTCCTATCGGCCATCGACCGCGACCGCATGAGGTCCTGCCCATCGGCATCACGCTGAGCGGTCAGTGGGTACTCGTCGACGACGATCCTGCCGCCCTGGCTCTGGACGACTCCCGCCCGCCGGTGGAGGTCACCGCCGACGGCCTGGGGGCGCAGTGAGCTCGCGGTCCAACTCGGCAGCGGAGCGCTGACCGCCTTGACGCCCTCCGGACCCGGACGTCCCGCGGCGTGGACGTCGTCCTTCCTGCTTCACGGCCCCTACGGGGAGGATGGCACCATTCAGGGAATGCTCGAGATGCTGGGCATTCGCTATGTGGGCTGCGGCGTGCTGGCCAGTGCCGCGGGCATGGACAAGCAGGTGACCAAGGTACTGCTCAGCGCCGCCGGCATCGCCACCGCTCCGCACGTCGTGATCGAGACCCCACCGGTGGAAACGAGACCGCGACGCCCGTCCTCCAGGCGTGCGAGGAACTCGCTACTACCCGTTGTTCGTCAAACCCCGCTCGGGCCGGCTCCCTCGGCATCACCAAGGTCGAGCGTCGCGAGGACCCGCTCGCCGCCATTGAGACCGCCCGCGCGGTGGACCCAAAGTACTCGTGGAGACCGGGATCACGGGACGCGAGGTGGAGGTCGCGGTTCTCGGGGCGGCCGTGGCGATGACGCCCGCGCGTGGCCGAGCGGTGAGATCGTTATGGACGCCTCTCCTGGAGCCGGCGAGTTCTACGACTACGAGACCAAGTATCTGGCCCATGATGCAGTCCAGATGGTCTGTCCCGCCCGCCTGGCCGCCGCTGAGCGCGAGCTGGTCATGTCCACCGCTGCTGGGGCGTTCCATCGCCATCAGGGCCGAGGGGCTGCCGGTCGACTTCTTCGTCACCGACGACGGGCGCGCGTCGTCAATGAGGTCAACACCATGCCCGGCTTCACCCCTTCTCCATGTCTACATGTGGAAGACCTCCGGCTTGGACTATCCCGACCTGGTCGGCGAGCTCATCGAGTTGGCCCTGGAGCGGCCGGCCGATGTCAACCGCTGAGGACGCCCACACGCTCGGTCGGGTCACCATTGCCGACCTGACCGAGGAGGATCTTCTGGCGGCTTTCGCTCCCTTGCTGCCTCCCAGCCGCAATGAGTTGGTCGGCACCGGTGATGACTGCGCCGTGCTGGTCGCCCCGGACTCCCGTTACTGCGTGAGCACGGACATTCTGGTCCAGGGGCGCCACTTCCACGGACTGGTCGAGCGCGTGGGAGATCGGTGCGCGTGCCGCCGCCCAGAACCTCGCTGATGTCGCGGCGATGGGGGCGCGCCCGGTGGCGATTGTCGTCGGACTTGTCCTGCCGGCGACAACGACCCTGGCCTGGGTCAAGGATCTGACACGAGGCATGGCCGAGATCTGCGCCCAGAACGGGGCCGGCATCGTCGGCGGCGACCTGAGCGCGGGGAGAATCTCGTCATCGCGGTCACCGTCCATGGTGACCTGGAGGGCCGATCTCCCGTTCTGCGCTCAGGGGCGCGTGCGGGCGATCTGCTCATTCACGCCGGGACACTGGGGCGCAGCGCCGCCGGGCTCGCGTTGCTCAGTAACGACATCGACGACCCTGATCGTGTCGGGGAGCGCGGGAGGAGCTCATCGTCGTGGGAGGGCTTCGACGAGGTGATGCGTGCTGCAGTGCGCGAGTCACTGTCCGTCTTCCGCGCGCCCGTCCCGCCGCTGAAGGCGGGGCCCGCCCCGGCCGAGGCGGGCGCCACTGCGATGATGGACGTCTCCGATGGCTCTGCTGCGCGATGCCGGACGCATGGCCGCTGCCTCAGAAGTGCGAATCGATCTTGAGGATCCTGCGAGCTCGCGGAGCGGTGCCGGGGAGGACCTGGCCGTTCTGGAGCCTGTGGCGGGACTGATGGAGGATTCGCGGATCACTGCCTCGAGCGCTGGCACGCCGGTGGGTGCTGACTGGGGAGAGGACCATGGCATGCTCGCCGCCTTCCCGACCGAGAAGGCGACCGGACTTCCGCATGGGCTGCCGTGTCATTGGACGGGTGCTCGAGCCGAATGAGGGTCCCCGCGTCACGGTTGGCGGGCGAGCACCTGATACCTCTGATACTGGACAGGGTGGGATCACTTCCGGGGCTGAAAGCGCGAGGGCTGTCCTCGGGCGGTCTCCCGCTCGGCCTCGTCGGGGACTCGGATGGGGATGAAAGGAGGCCGTCACCCGAGCGGTGACGGACCTCTCAGTGCTCGTCAGTGTTCAATCGGCGAGAGCGCTCAGATGTCGCGTCACCTTGCCCGCCTTGAGGCAGGACGTGCACACGTTGAGACGCTTGGGAGCGCCGTTCACGAGAGCGCGCACGCGCTGAATGTTCGGGTTCCACCGGCGGTTGGTCCGCACATGGGAGTGCGAGACGCTCTTGCCGAAGATGGGTCCCTTGCCGCAGACGTCGCACACAGCAGCCACGGTCTCACTCCTGAATCTTCTTGCTTGAACGCCGGGCGGGCCCGACAATAGAATCGACAGTCCGAGCTGCTCCTCGGACAACCAGGACACCTTATCGGACGGCGGGTAACCATCCCAAGCGACAGAGGCGTGGGGTGGGGCACATGCCTCCGTTAATTGCGCATTGGTCAGGACTTTTAGTCCTCGCGACAGTCGCCCCAGGGCGCGCTCAGAGGCGCGGACCGGTAGCCTTGAGACATCAGGGTAAGCAGTCGCCCGATCAGACGACCGGACCCTCAGCAGCCAAGGAGAACGCGGCGTGACACGGCAGATGAGCGGCCAGCCGCCAGCGGCTCCCCGTGCGCGCTCTTACCGCCCCGTTCTGCGCGGATTGGCTGCGTCTGGTCCTGAGAACCGAAGAGATCACGCGCACGCTCGTCGATTCGCTCAATGTTTTCCGGTCCCGGATTCTGACACCGGCACCAATGTTCGTGCTCACTGTGCGCGCCGCCTGCGTGCAATACGTCTCCTGCCGGCCGGCGCTGATCTCGTCAGGTCTCCCGGGCTGCAGCTGATGGCGCGATCCGCTGGCGCACGCGGCAACTCCGGCCTCCTGGTCTCGCGAGGCGCTGGCTGCGCTCGCCAACGTCTGCGCTGAGGGGCCCGACCCCCACCGCTCTGCGGCCAGTCGAGATCGTCCACGCCTACGAGGCGCATCGCACGCGGACACCACATGGGCCGCCGTGTCGCGACCGGTGGGGGGCTCTGCTGACAGTCGCCCGGGATGCCGCTGCGGCTGCGCGCACGGCCTGGAGGAGTCGAGCCGGCCGCGCCCGCAAGCGTCTCGACGATCTGTGCGGCCGCCGCCTTCGGCGCCCAGGAGAGCGTCGTGGAGACCGCCGGGCTCGGCCATGGCTCTGCGTGGACGTCAGCGGCGGCTGATGCTCATGCTCACGTGCCTGTCGGACACAGTCGACACCGAGGCCGAGCCGAGCTGGATGACGGTGCGGACGGGGCGGTGGAGCTTCCTAAGCCTTGCACCGGGTCGCCCATCAGATGCTCGTCGATCTCGTGGCCGGCGCCACGCATGGGGTCACCAGGCCGAGTGATGCTGTGCAGGCGACCTCTGCCGGGGAGTTCGAGGTCATGTACCTGCTTGACGCCACTGCCACTCAGGCGAGCGCGCTGCGCAGTGAATTGGAACGCATCGGCGACTCGGTGGGCGTCGTCGGCACCCCGGATGCCCTGGGGATGGGCCTCTATCAGGTTCCACGTCCACCGGCACCCTCGTGCCGCACTGCCCCCGCGCCGGACGGGCTCGCCAGTGCGTCCATCACCTCCATCCCACGGCTGGCGGTCTGCCACGGGCTGGGAGGAGGACGAGCCCGCCCCGCCCGCTGCCGGTCGTGCGGGAGGGCGACGCCCATGTCGTCCTTTCCGAGGCGCCTGGCCGCTCGCCGGGAGAAGCATCGAGCAGCCAGGCGCGATCGATCCATGCGCCAGCATCCCTCCGCTCAGCCCCTTCCGTGTCGAGGCCGAGCGCACTGGTGTCATCACCTGTACTCGTGCCCCGGGGCTCATCGAGCAGCTGGCCCGCACCGGCGCCGTCGTCGTGCTCCACCCGGAGCGCGACGGCATCATCCGCGCTGCCGTCGACCTCGGTCTGGGCGGGTGATCGTGCTGCCCTGCGATTCCGAGTGCGCAGCCCACGCCCACGAGGCGGCCGTTTCCGGGCCCGCTCATCCGTCTCCCGCGTGCGCGGCGCCGTCGAGCCGGCTCCGGTACCTGGCGAGAGCGTTCAGCTCCTCGTATGCGACACGGACGACGAGGCCCGTGTCCTGGCGGCAGCCGTGGCCGTGGCCGGCCGCGCTGAGGACCTCACCACCATGGCCGGGAGGGCCGGCCGCGCCGCTATCGAGCTGCGCACTCTGGCTCTCAGCGGCACAGATGCCGAGGCCGACGGGGTCGTTTCGGCCCTGGATGCCGCACTGCGTCCGGAGGAAGCTAACCACCGTGATTCTGGGCCGTGACGCCATGCCCGATGTCGGCGCGCTCGTCGCCGAGGCCGTCACGCACTACGGAGAAAGGGTCCTGGGGGATCCCGACGCCATTGAGGTGGTCATCCACGCAGGCGGTCAGGCGCGCCCCGATGTTCTCCTGGCCCTGGAGTAGGTGCGAGTGAGCGCGCGACCCACGCCCGCACATGGTGCGGTGCCACTGCTGGATCGTCCGCTGGACAGGCTCCTGGGCAAGCGGACTGCGGATCAGTTGGCCAAACTGGCCAAACAGGGCGTCGGACGGCCGGAGAGCTGCTGCGGCTCCTGCCTCGCCGCTACGACACCTGGGGCGCTGACCGACCTGCGCGCCTTGACCGACGGGAGCAGGCCACCATTCAGGCTGAAGTGGTGCGTTCGTCCCGCCCGCCGTACCCGCGGTGGACGTCCGCCCGCCATTATGGGAGGCCACCGTCACCGACGGAACCACGACTATGGATGTCGTCATGTTCGGGACTGCCGGCCTCATGAAGCACCAGGCGGATCAGCTCTCACCGGGCACCACCGCGCTGCTGTCGGGCAAGGTCGGCGACCCATCGGGGACGAAAGCAGTTGGCGGGGGCCCGCCCAGAGTCCTCGACGAGCTCGATGGCGCGGAGCGCGAGGGCCTTCCGCCCGACCGGTCCCATCACCCGGCCACCGGGCCCTGCCGAGTTGGCGCGTCGCCAAGGCGGTGCGCACTGTCCTCGGTCAGCTCGATGCGGCGGACATCCCCGATCCGCTGCCCGCGCATGTGCGCGAGGCCCACGATCTCATCGACGCCTACACCGCCTATCGCTGGGTTCACACGCCTCAGGACGCCGAGCAGTGGCGGACCGCGCGCCGCCAGCTGCGCTATGAGGAGGCCTTCGTCCTCCAAACGGCTCTCGTCCAGCGGCGCGCTCGGCATCGGGGCAACACGCACCGCCGTGTCCTGGCCCGTTCCGGGCCCGACTCCTAGCGCGCCGACCTGGACGCCGCTCTGCCCCATGAGCTCACCGCCGGACAGGCTGGCGTCGGCGAGGACCTCGCTGCCGCCCTGGACCGACTGTTCCCGTGCAGGTTCTCCTGCGGGGCGACGTCGGAGCAGCGGCAAGACCCTCGTTGCTCTGCGCGCCATGACCCAGGTCGTCGGTGCCGGTGGGCAGGCCGCCCCTCCTGGCTCGCACCGAGGTTCTGGCGGCCCAGCATCACTCCAGTCTTGAGGGCTTCGCCCTTGGGGCGGGCCGGAATGCTCGGTGGCGCGGAGCGCCACCAGGTCATGCTGTTGAGCGGATCCACACCGGCTCCCGCAGCGTCGCGAGATCCTCGCCCTGCTGGCGGCCGGTGAGCCCGCCATCGTCGTGGGGACGCAGCCCTGCTGTCCGAGACGGTCAGATTCCCTCCCTCTGGGACTGGTGGTTGTCGATGAGCAGCACCGCTTCGGGGTCGCTCAGCGCGATGCCCTGCGCGAGCGCCGCGGCGTGATCGACCGTCACCGGAGCCAGCGCACCCCGCACCTGCTGGATCATGACCGCCACCCCCATCCCGCGCACGATCGCCAGCTGACAGTTTTCGGCGACCTCGACACGGCGGTCCTCGACGAGCTTCAGCGGGTCGTCGTCCGTCGCCGCTCACCTGGTGCCCTGAGCGGCAGGCGTGGGTGGAGGGGATCTAGCGGCGAGCGGCGCGCGGGTCGCCGCCGGGGGCAGGGTCTACGTCGTCTGCCCGCGTATCGACGCCGATGATCAGGCGGGGCGGTCGGTCACGGATGCGGATGGGCGCCGAAGCCTCTGATGATCTCCTGGGTCTCTGGAACCTGAGGACCCGCAGCGCCCACTGGCGGCTGTGACCCAGTGGGTGCAGCGCCTCGCGGATGAGCCGGCGCTCGCCGGAACGGGGATAGGCGCGCTCACCGGACGGATGCCCAGCGCCGAGAAGGAGGCGGCGTATGAAGGCATTCGCCGGCGGCGCGTCTCCGACTCGTGGCGACCACCGTCATCGAGGTCGGTGGATGTGCCTGAGGCGACCATGATGGTCATCCTCGACGCTTGGATCGCTTCGGCTCTCTCAGCTCCACCACAGCTGCGCGGACGGGTGGGACGCGCAGCGCGGCCGTGTGCGTGGCGGTCACCGGTGCGGAGGTCGGATCGACGGCCTTCCACCGGCTCAAGGCCTTCGCCGAGGTCTCCGACGGCTTCGCCCTGGCCGAGGCGGACCTGGAGCTGCGAAGCGAGGGCAACGTGCTGGGGGCGGCCCAGTCCGGGCGACGCTCCGACCTCGACCTGGTGCGGGTCACTCGGGACCGCGACGTGATCGAGCGGGCCCGCGGCGAGGCGGAGGCGGTCATCGCCGCCGACCCGCAGCTGCGCGAGCATCGTGCTTTGGCCGCCGCGATTGCCCAGCGCCTCGATGAGGAGGCCCAGGCCTTCCTTGAGCGGTCTTAAGCGGTCCTAGCCAGTTCCAGGGGCATCAGGCATGGGAGCGGGCTCGGCGAACCAGAGCACGGATTCTCCGTAACGCTTGTCCGAGAAGCGCTCCAAGCGCTTGGGCCAGGTGGGCTCGGGCGAGCGGAATGAGCGTTCGACGACAACGACGGCACCCGGTGCCAACCAGGGATCGATGCCGCGGGCCAGGGCGGTGAGCATCATCGTCAGATCACCTCGCTCAGATCGTAAGGCGGATCAATGAGCCACCAGATCCACCGGCGCACCGGTGGCTCCTTTCAGAAAGGTCGTGGCCTTGGCGCTCACTGCGCGCACGCCTTTGAGCCCCAGGGAGCGAATATTGCGCTGGCAGACCGCTACGGCGCTCCGCGCGGAGTCGTCCAGGGTCCACGTCGTCGGCTCCCCGGCTCGCCGCCTCCAGACCGAGAGCCGCCGGAGCCAGCGCGCAGATCCAACACGTGCGCCCTCAACAATCCCCGTGGTGCTCGGGGCGGGCGAACGGGCCTCCGCACGCGCTCCGGACGTCGGGCGGGTTCCCGACGCGGCACGTCGATCCTGTGTCCGCCGGCCGTCCCGGCCACGATCCTGGTCACGTTCCGAGCCTACGGCAGGGAGGCGGTGGGATAAGTGACGGTGCACGACATAGCACGACGTAGAACGTACAACAACGTAGAACGATGTTGACTTACGACCGAGACCGATTCGCGCCTTCCGCCGCACCGGCGCGCGTCCACCGCTGAGGCAGGGGCGCGGTTAGCCTCCGGAGCATGTCGGTGGCCGTGTCCCCGGAACCTTCGACCCCATCACTCTGGGGCACATCGACATCGTGCGCCGCGCCTCGACTCTGTTCGACCGGGTGATTCTGGGCATTGCCCAGAACGCCGCCAAGGCGTCCAGCCATCTGCTGGATCTCGACACCCGCGTGGCGCTGGCTCGACGGGCTCTCCAAGATCTGCCCGGCGCAGAGGTCGACATCGTGCCGGGTCTTCTGGCCGACTATTGCCGCAATCGCGGGGCCCGTGCCATCGTCAAGGGCCTGCGCAGCGGCACTGATCTGGACGCGGAGGCGCCCATGGCGTCGCTCAACCGAGCTTGGCGCACCCGACACCCGTTTTCCTCATCGCCGCCCCCGATCGTTCCCACGTCTCCTCGTCCCTGGTCAAGGATGTGGCCCGCACGGTGGCGACGTCTCCCCATCTAGCCCGATGTCGTCCTCGAAGCGCTTTCGGGACGCCCTGCCAGGCGCTGCTCCTCGACAGGAAGGACCCACTCGTGACGACCAGCTCCGATGCCGGAGACGACCTGCGTGCAGATCCTCGACGAGCGCTCGACCGGCTCATAACGGCGCGCTCGGTACCCACGAGCTCCTCGGCGATCGTCAACCGCGATGACGCCCTTTGCTCTGATCGACCGCGCGCGCCACGCCGTCCCTTTCCGCGGTGCGTCGCGCCGAGGGAGATCGTTGCGATGCGGATGCGGTGCTCGCTGATGGGCGGGAGGAGTCCGAGCGGATCGTGTTGCACGCGGGAGGAGGCCGAGCGCCCGGTCGGCGGGCGAGAGTGTCGTGCGCATGGCTCGCATGAGCGCGGACGAGATCTGTCGCCGCTGCGAGGACCGCCGCCGACCTCCGTCATGGCGCCGATGAGGTACTCCGCCCGCTCACTGGAGGCTCTGGAGGCCGAGCTCGTCAAGATCACCGAGCAGGTGCGCGCGGGGCGTGATGTCCTGGCCTCGAGGCTCGGCGAGGCCCGACGATGCTGAACAGGAGCCCCAAGAGGGCGGCCGCCGCCGATCCGGTGGCCGATGATTCCCGGCTCCTGTGAGCGGTGCGCGATGCTCCCGTTGCGACGATTCCGAAATATCACGATTCAAAGTGTGATCCGCGTGACGGGCGGTGCCGTGGCCTTTGTGCCGCCGGTGCCCGGGTACTCTGAGCTCCTGCGGTTCGGGTTCCGCCCCTGATCCGTTCCTGAGTCCGCGTACGTACCGGACAACCGGAGGAGCACCGCGACCACCACGGCCGCATTGGTCGTCGACATTGTCGATCTGCGCGCCAGGTCGGGGCCGTCAGGATGTGCGTGTCGAGACGCCCGCGCCCGCGGACCTGGGCACGGATGTCATTGGCGTGCCGGGGCGGCGCCTCGTCCTGGATGCGCAGTTGACCAGCATGGAGGACGGTGTGCTCGCCCGCGGCCGCGCTGATGTCCACGTCCACGGAAGGTGCGTGCGCTGCGCGATCTCGACGAGGATCGCACCGTCGCCTTCGATGAGCTCTCACTACCTGCCCCAGGCCGCCAAGGCCCGGGTGGCCGAGGACGATGAGGCCGATGACCTGTTCCTGGTCGGCGAAACCGACCTGGATCTGGAGCGGCCTGCGCGACGCTCTCGTGCTCACGCTCCCATTCCAGCCCCTGTGCAGGCAGGACTGCGCAGGTCTGTGCTCCCAGTGCGGTGAGAGGCTGGACGTCTGCCTCCCGATCACCACCATGAGCAGCTCGATCCGCGGTGGTCGGCGCTGGCTGCTCTCCTTCGAGCAGGACGAGGTCCGGTGCGAGCCGGGAGGAGCAGGGCTGATGGCCCATTCATCTCTCGCAAGGGCGGCACTGGGCAGCGGCGTCGTGTCGCTTCTCCCGCGCGCGCCGATGTCGAGGCCCTCGTCTACCGATGGGGCCCGCGGATCGATCCGGAACTGCTCGACCCTGTCACTGACCCACCGCTCTTTCGCCCATGAGAACGCTGCCCCACCAACGAGCGCCTGGGTTCCTGGGCGACTCCGTGCTGGGCATCGTGGTGACCGAGTATCTCTACCGCGCTCACCCGGACGTCTCCGAGGGCCAACTCGCCAAGATGCGCGCGGCGACCGTCTCCGAGCCCGCATTGGCCGCGGTCGCCCGGGACCTCGGCTTGGGGGATTCATCAAACTGGGAAGGGGAGCGCTGTCCGGCGGCCGTGACAAGACTCGATCCTGTCCGACACGGTTGAGGCGCTCATCGGCGCCACCTATCTCACCCAGGGCCTGGAGCCCACTCGCGCCGTGGTCGAGCGTCTTGTGGCCCGCTTCCTCAGCTCGGCCCGCACACGCGGCGCCGGTTTGGACTGGAAGACCAGCCTCCAGGAGCTCGCTGCAGCTCACGGTCTGGGCAATCCGCGCTGGCAGGTAGACAGTGTCGGCCCCGATCGTGAGCGGATCTTCACCGCGCAGGCGATCGTCGATGGCGCGTCCGCGGCGAGGGCACGGGCACTCAAGAAGCTTGCCGAGCACAAGGCCGCGGAGGCCGCCTACGCCTCCATTCTGGCCAGTCACGGCGACGGCGGGCTGGACCTGCCCGGCGTCGTGAGGCCCTGCGCGCGGACCCGCGGGTCCGAGCGCATGCCGAGCCGCTTTCCAGAGGGTTGAGCGGGCGCCCCGAGCTACCAGAGGTCGAGTCCGCGCGCTCCAGGCTCGCCCGGCATCTGACTGAATCGTACGATCGGCGGCGTCGGGTCTTCGATCCGCGCCCCTGCGCCGGCGGCGGGCGCCGAGGTTCGTCCGGGCCGGCTTTCAGGAGCGATGACTGCGGCCGTGCGCCGGGGAAGTTCCTGTGGCTGCACCTGGATGATGGCCGTGCTGGTCGGCCCACCTCGGGATGAGCGGTCAGCTCCTTGTCCGCAGCACGAGCGGGAACCTCTTCCGGTGCTGAGCGCACTCGCGATGCCGACTCGGATGAGGGCGATGCCGTCCGGCACGCTGATCCGGCGGGCATGCGCGCCCGACTCGTGCGTGAGCTCTCCACCCGGCCGCGTCACCTGCGCGTACGTCTTTCATCTCGTCCCTGTTGACGAGGACGCTCCCGAGGCGCTGCTGTCGATCTCGTCGATCAGCGCATATTCGGTGGCCTGCATGTCGCCGATCTGGTGCCCCACGCGGATGGCGCCCGTGGGATGGGGCAGCCCGGCCGCACTGCTCCCCATCAGCGCCGGCCATGATCGCCCGCGATCTGCTCGACCCCGCGCTTGATCGTCAGGACGTCGTGATGCGAAATGCGCTCCTCGACCGTAGCGATCAAAGACGGTCTCTGGACCAGCGCATCGTGTCCGGGCGTCGGCAATATCTACGCGGACGAGGGCCTGTGGGCCGCTCACGTGACGGTGCGCGGCCCGGCGCACGACTGGGGCCGCGCATCGCCAAGGCGTTTGCTGGGGCAGGCCGCGGCTCGTCATGGAACGGGCGCGCTGGCGGTCAGAACGAGCTTCGATTCCTTGTGCACGTGGACACCGATGGGACCGCCGGGTTCTTCGCTCGCGAGCTTGCGGCCTACGGTCGTGCCGGTCGGCCATGCCGGCGGTGCGACGCATTGATGCGCTCCGGGGTGGTCGGCGGGCGCGTCACACGTTCTGCCCGTGTCGAGACTCGTCCGCGCTGAGGGCGGGAACGCTGAGCATGCGCGCGGTCGCGGGCTCAGTGGGCTCGGCGCTCGGCGCTCAACGGTCCATGGGCTGGAGGATTCTCCTGGACGACGCCATATTTGTGACGTAGGTCCCCGACGCTGCTGCGCTCCATGACATGCCGAGGCAGGTAGCCTGCCGAGCCCGTCCGCGTCATGATCGTGGATGATCATGAGATCGTTCGTCGTGGGATAGCCGAGATCATTGACCGCGCTCGATGGGTTTTGGATGTGGTGGCCGAGGCGGGGTTACTCAGTGCAGAGGCCCTGCGGCGTGCTGAGCTCGTGCGTCCGACGTCGTCCTGGTCGATCTGCAGCTGCCCGACGGCACCGGCATCGAGCTCATGCGCGAGCTGTGCGACACGAGTCCCCGACGCTCTGCCGATCGTGCTGACCTCATTCGATGACGACGAGGCCCTGGCCGAGGCGCTGACGCCAGGCGCCGCGCATACCTGATCAAGACCGTCCACGGCGCCGAGATCCAGCGACGTTGTGCGCGCTGTTGCGTCGGGGCGTGTTCTGCTCGACGAGCGCACGGTCACGCGTCGCCGGGCCGATCGCGACGATCCGACGGCGGACCTGACCAACGCCGAGCGCAAAGGTTCTCGACCTCATCGGCGACGGCCTGTCGAACCGCGAGATCGGGGAGCGCTCGGCGTCGCCGAGAAAACCGTGAAGAACCACATCACCTCCCTGCTGGCAGATGGGTCTCCAGCGCCGCACACGGGTCGCCGCCTGGGTCGCCGGGTCCAGCGCGCCTCGGGTGGCGCCGCGGCCGCACTCCCCATCAGGCGACATCAGGGCGCGACATCAGGCGGCGAACGCCTGTCGGGGCGTTGTCCCACCTCGCGGGCTGCACCTGGCTCAACTGGCTGTTTGGCCTCAGCAGAGAGCCGGCCCCAGCGGAACCCGCCAGGTGAAGCGGGTGCCCGCGGCGCTCGCCGTCGGAGCGGGCGCGCGGTCCGATGGCGGTACCGCCGTGGCGACGAGGCCCCGCTCGGCCATGTTCGCCGTGCCCGAGCGACGCGTCACCGAGGGTTGACCCTATGCCGTCGTCGCGGCATACCCGCTCACCACCGGCACGCCGTGGAAGGGCTCGGCGACGTGCGGGAGGCCGGCCCGTCGCAGTCATGAAGACTCTCGAGTCACCGGGCAGCACGCCTTCGATCTTGGCGTCCACCCGTGACCGAGGACGCCTTGGCGTGCCGAGCCGCATTGGACAGGCCCTCGCGAACGACCGCCACTATGTCTCATCGGCGATGATATCCGGCTCAACGGCCGCGTCCAGAGCGCGTCAATGAGCTCGTCCTCCTCGCTGACGGCCCGTCTGCGCCAGCCCGCGTCCATCGATCGTGAGTATCGGTGAAGGCGCGAATCAGGAACGTGCGGGCAAAGGAGGCCTCGCATTGCGGCGCCATTCGACGACGCTCACGTCCTCATCGCGATCGCGCAATGAGCGCACGATAGGCGGATCTGGCGCACTGGTCGTCAACGGCCTCCAGCGGGGACTCCGGGCTACACGCCGAGGTCAGGTCGACAGGGCCACCGGCCCCATCGGCGGCAATCGGGGAGTGGGCGCTGGGCGATCGCGCCGCGAGATCTGCATCCCGGTGGCGAAGAGCTGTTGGATCGCCGGAGTCGTGCAGATCGCGCCCGATGCGGGCGTTCATTGAGCAGGGTCGCCATCTCTTCGGCGTGGGCGTCCGGCCAGCTCGAGAGCCATCGTCGCTTGCCCGGCCGCCAGCTCGGCGATCTCAGGTCCTGCTGGTGAAGGAGCCCCTGGGCGCTGCAGCAGCAGCATGACCCCGACTCCGCGGCCCCGGTGGATCATCCCGGGCGGCCAGGGCCGGTCAAAGCCGCGGTTCCATTTTGAGCAGATCTAGTGACCCCCAGGCCTCGGCCAGAGAATCCACCGTCATGCCGGTCTGATGGGTAGCGTCGTCAGCGCTCTGCCCTCGGCTGGAAAAGCGGTCGATGAGGACCGGCGGAATGGAGCGCCGCCGCGATCGCACGCAGCATATGTCTGGCCGACGCTGGGCGGGATCAGGGCGGCCGTGTCCGCGTGCGCGACCTCGCGCACCCGGTGGGCGATCAAGGTCAGGGAGGCGTCGTCCCTCCTCCCGGCGCCGGCAACGCCGCGTCGTCAACTCCTGAGAGACGGCCATCCAGCGCTCGCGGTCCCGGCCCTCCGGTACGAGTCGGGCGTTCTCCACCACGACGGCGGCGGCCTCAGCGAGGTGAGGACAATGGCGGCATCCGTCGTCAGAAGCCACCGTCCTATCGCCCACTGGTACGGGCGTCCGTAGGGATGCCCGTACGCACCGAGCGCCGACAGGACGCGACGTGGTCTCTCCTTCGATCTGCTGCCCCGTGAAAGAGGCGGCGGCCGGCGAGATCGTTGTCGACAAACATATTGCCCTCCATCGGCGGGGCCTACCCTGCGCGCACGCGTCGGCGTCGAGTCCGAGCTCGCTTCATGAGCGGGCGGTCGCCCGCGCGGTGGCCGGGGACGAGCCGGTGGTTCCGAGCACACCGATGGTGCTGCCAGGCCTACAGCCTGTGATCGAGCAGGCGGACTCCACCAGGTGACGCTGGCGCATCCAGGCGCGTTGAGCGGGTCAACCCGGAGCGCGGCGCGAAAGAGCTCGATGGTTGCCGCTGTCCAGGTTGACTCCTCGGGAGGGATGCTCGCGCGTCGAGGCAGGTTGTCGGTGTGGATCGCGTACGCAGCGACCCGACCACCAGCAGGGTCGTGCCGGACTCGGACTGCTCGGCGGCGCCCAGCACCAGGTCCTCGTCCGGCACGCCGGGAAGACAGGCGGATCGGGACGTGTGAGTTCGGTTCGGGCATCTCGGTCATCTCGGGAATCTCGGGCATCGCGGTCATCCGTGCTCGTGCTCCAGCGACCAGCGGTAGGACGCGTCCTGCGCAGCTCAGCGGGTGTGCGTTCCGGCCACGCGATATGGTGGCCGGCTCCCCGGGCTCGGGGATGCCGGAGCAGGACTTCATCGGCGCTCTCCAGGACTGAGGCGACTGGGTGACCAGGAGGACGCCACGTGCTGTCTCTTCAGCCTCTTCAGCATCCTCGGCGCCGTTGCGGCGGCGCAGATCTGCCGCAGTCCGGTCGGCGGTGGCGGCCTCAGATGCTCCCGGGCTCGTCGAGCAGCGTCAGCGGCGCCGGGCCGCCAGCGCGGCGTGCGAGCGGGAGAGCGACGGCGCTCCGCCTCCGGGCGGAGAAGTCGTGGCGTCCGAACTGAGCGGTGTGTCGAGCCGCTTGCAGAGTCGGTCAACCAGTCGCCCAATCCTGCTCTCCGCAGCGGGGCGCGGGCGATCCTGCGAGCTCAGGGTCCCGTTGGCCACGCGCAGGTTCTCCGGGACAGTGGTGGCGAACACGTGGGCATCCTCCGCGGTCAACGTGATTCGGCGCGCGCCACATCCGATCGTTGGGCGGCCCACGGCGCGGTTCAGTCCGGGTCAGTTCACCGCCCTTGGGCTCCAGGAGACCGGCGAGGTCGCTGAGAGTCGTCTTGCCGACTCCTGAGGGGCCCAGTGATGGTGGGCGGTCGGGCGCCAGGTCGGTCAGATCTGCACCGACAGGACCGTCCCGGCCGCCAACGGCCAATCACGGGCGCGCGCAGGCAGCCGCCGTCAGCTGAGGCCGGCGGCGGCTCGGGATCCCGGAGCCGCAGCGGCGCGTGGGCCTCGGCCCCTGTCCGCCTGGTCTGCCCTGTGAGTGGGCTCGACGATGCGTGCGGCCGCCCGGCAGGTGACCAGCTGGACGGTGGCGGGCCCCAGCGCCGAGGTGACTTCGAAGGCGGCCAGCGGTACGAGACGATGACCGCGCGAGCCACACCGCCAGATGCGCCGGTGATCACCGCCTGGCCGCCGACCAGGCGACTCGGCCTGCTGCAGACCCTTGGCGGCCCGTATCGACAACGGCATGGCGGCGCTGGACCGAGCGCTCCGCGGTCCCGGAGCGGAGGACAGGCGGGCTTCAGAGCGGCGAAAGTATCCGCCATGAGACATGGCGGTCAAGATGCGCTCAACTCGTCACTCAAAGCGGTCAGGACGATTGGCGGACATGGAATCGGTGGCATGCCCGCTCGAGCGGGCCTTTGAGGTAGTGCCGACGTGCCAGCGGGTGACCATGCCGCTCAGTGACTTGAAGCACGCCGCAGGGGATGAGGGCCGGAGGCGGGATGAATAGGAAAGCCATGCCGATACTGGTGGCGCTGTACGACGCATCTCGCGGCACCGCCAGTCGGCGAGTGAACACACTGACCAGGTCGCCCACGGCATCGTCGTCAGCCCCACGCAGCGAGGCACATCGCCGCGCCCGCGGCTCTCTGCAGTGTCGGCTCGTGAGTCGCCAGGCGCTCGTACAGAATGCGCGCGCGCAGGCGCTGCTCACGCGCAGCGCGGGTGTCCTTGGGACAACGGCCGTTCGCGTAGCGCTGGCACTGAGCGCGAGATGCCGAAGAACGGGCGCGCTGCAGAGCACCACGCCCGGGCGACGACGTGGCGGGCACCTGGGAGGCGCGGGCGATCATCCAGGCTGCGACGGTGGACGGTCGGGCGCTGCCCAGACGCCGAGGAGCCGACGGAGGCGCGGTATAGTCCAGTTGAGTCAAACGGTCAAACCGGCGCGCTAGCGCCCGCCGCCGAGACAGAGAATCGCGCGGGTCCTCTCTGGCAGCACCAGGCACGGTGCAGCAGGTCGTGCAGGGCGGTTGCCGGGCTCTCACGTGCGGGTCGTGAGTCACGTCGATGACGTCGTCGCCATCGATACCAACCGCTCGATGAGCGATGACCTGACAAATGCGGTGCGGGCGCAGCATCTGTTTCGTCGAGCACATGCGCCTCGCTGGCGCGTCAGGTGCGCGGTCAGCCATCAGCACGACCAGCAGGGCGTCCGACATGAAGCGCCCTGAGTCAGACTCAGACGCTGGCGTTGCCCGACGGACAGCGCGGCGCCTCCCTGGCCGTCCGCGTCTGCCAGCCGTGAGAGAGAGACGAGCGACCTCGTCGAAAGCGCCCGTGGCTCGAGCGGCAGCGTCGAGAGGGGAGAAACCCGTCGAGGCGGCTGCTCGTGCCCGTGAACTCGGATGCGCGGTCGGCGCCGTGGCGTTGTCCAGCACCGTGCCCGGCAGTGACGGGCGCTGGGAACGCGATCGTGGGACCACCATGCTCGGCTCAAACTGATCTCTGACGGGTCCAGGGGCGTCGCGAGCAACGCGCTTCGGCGTCTTCAGAGGCCTCAGCGCTGTTGGGGATGACCCGCACGATGCCACAGTCAGCGGGCAACGCAGCGACATAGCGAGGCACCTGGGGAGGTCGTTGTCTTGCACCGACGCCCGAGGCCGGTCAGCGCCACGAGACGCCCCGGCCGGATCTGGGCGGTCAGTCGGCAGGTGCCCAGCTGCCGCGTGCGGCGACGCTCAGGTCCTCGATCTCGATGAGCGGAAGCGAGATCAGGAGCGGGCTTCGTGCCGCGCCCGGGTAGAGAGCGTCGAGGATCTCGAAGACGGCGTTGGCGGCGGCGACCGGTTGGCCGAGGCGTGGGAGTGGAATCCGACCTGGCGCAGTGGCTCGGTAGATCTCGGGCGCGATCGCGATGACCAGGAGGGCGGTTGCCAGGTCCATGTGTCCGAACAGCAGGCGGAAGCCCACTTGCACGGCGATGATCGCCACCGACAGCGTCGTGATGAATCTCCAGGACCGCACCGGACAGGAAGGCGATCCGCAGGGGTCCGCATGGTGGCCGTGTTGTAGGCCCCTGCCCAGCGCCCGAACACGCCCCGCGGACCGATCTCGCGACTGAGAGCCTAGAGTGGGCAGTCCCGCGAGCAGGTCGAGCACCTGGCCGCCCAGTCGTTCCATGGCTGTGAGGCGCTCCCGGAATGGTGCTGGGTCAGCCGGGCCGATGAGGATCATGAAAATGATGAGCGGAATGGTGCACGCCACGGCGATGGCGGAGGGAGGTCCTCCACCAGCATGACCAGAGCGGCTCACGGGCGTCACTGTGGCGGCCAGGAGAGTTGGGGCAGGTACGGGTGAAGTACGGCTCCAGGTCGTCCAGTCCGCGGGTGAGCAGGGTGGCGGTGTCGGAGCTGTGCTCTGCCTGCCAGCGCGGTCCCACCGCCGCGGCGCGCTGCAGGACGTGGCGGCGCAGCTCAATGATCGTGCGTGGCGGCGCGGTGGGCGAGAGCCTCCTGGGTGTAGAGGATGATGACGCGTGCCGCCATGACGAGTGCCAAGAGCACGATGAGCGGCGCCACTGCATTGAGGGCGGTGCGGGAGGTGATGATGGAGACGGACTCGAGATGAGAACTGCCTGCGACGACGAGCAGCGCCGTCACTACCGCCGGCCAGGGCGGTGATGGCGATGTAGTCGCCGAGCGGCATGCGCATAACGCATGAGCCGGGGGTCCAAGGGCTTCACGGTCTCAGGATAGTGCCCTGGGACGGTGGTCCTGATCATCTCTGCTGCATCAGCTGGGAGCCTGGGCGGCCCTTCATCGTCAGGACTCGACATCGGGCAGCGCCGAGGAGCGGCCTTCTGCGGCTCGCCCGTTGCCGCGGTCCGTATTGCTGATCCAGCCGCGATGCAGCGAGACGGATCGAGCAGGCTGAGCAGGCTGAGCAGGATCAGTAGCCGATGGCTGCCTCGGGCCGGGCGGAGTCGCGCACCTTGGTGGGGTGCAGACCGCCTTCGTCGGGATCGATCGCGTCGGCGTTGATGCGCTTGGAGAAGACCCCGTAGCCCCCAGATCGTGAGACGAGCACGACCGGAACGAACAGAACAGCGGCGATCGTCATGATCAGAAGGGTGGTGTCCGCGCTCGCGGCCTGCTGGATCGCCAGCGAGTAAAGCCTCATCGATCGAGCGCGTGACGTCGGGAGCCATCGCCGAGAAGATGAAGACGACGGCGAGGCGATGCCTGCGAAGTGCGGGGTGAAGAGCTTTTCCGCTGCTGTTCTGCTGGGTGAGGATCAGCGAGCCGATCAGGGTGCCAGTGCGGCCAGACCGAGAGGAATCCAGGCCGCAGTGCGTTGGGCGAGTGGAGGAGTTGGTCCACAGGGCCCACACGGCAGTGACCGTCGTGAGGCAGTGAAGATCGCCGGGCGAGGGCGAGGGCCTCTCGAGAGCTCTCCGGCCGTCTTCAGGGAGATGAAAAGCGCTCCGTGGGTGAGGGAACAGCAGGCGGGTGACTGCACCGCCCAGCAGCGTGAAGGGCGTGAGCATGCTGAGGAATCCGCCGGTGATCTGGTGGGAGGCGCTGTGAGACCAGGGTATCGGGGAGACCTCGCCTCGCGGCACGGGGCGCCCGAGGCGGTGTCGATCACTTCGATCCTCATTCCCTGCACCGGATTGGCGAAGGCAGCTCCCCACAGGATCGAGGGGATCCAGGCGGCGAGCCGTGTGCACCCAGTCCCACCGCTCGCGCCAGGGCTGGTCGTTGATCTTCTCTCGCCACTCGATGGCGCACACTCGCACGATGAGGCACAGCAGGATGGCGAGGAGCACGAGGTAGGCGCCCGAGAAGAGGTGCCGTACCACTCCGGGAAGGCCGCGAAGGTGGCGCCGCCGGCCAGTCAGCAGCCAGACCTCGTTGCCGTCCCAGGAGGGCCGATGGTGCCGAGCATCGCCCGGCGCTCCTTCTCATCGCGCCGAGGATCTTCATGGGGCATGCCGACACCGAAGTCGAAGCCCTCCGGGGTCAGGTGGCCGATCCACAGGACGGCGATGAGGAACGAACCAGAGGGATGGGCAGAGTCATGGGAGTTTCCTTCTTCCGGCTCAGTACTCGAAGCGACAGGACGGGGATCGACGATCTTGTGGAGGCGGCCTTATCGACCAGTTTGACGGACTCTTCCGTCTGCGTGCGCACACTCGCGGATGTAACGGCGCAGCAGAATGAACCGTGATGACGCCGAGAACGGCGTACAGGAGAGTGAAGATGACCATTGAGGTCAGGACCGTGCCCGGGGAGACGACGGTGGCTACGCGTTGGCGGTCAGCATCGGACTTGCGAGACTGGATCCGGCCAGGTTGGGGACCACCACCCAGGGCTGACGCCCCATCTCGGTGAAGATCCAGCCGAATGAGCGAGGCGATGAAGGAAGCCACATCGTCCATAGCGCGGCGATGCCCAGCCGGGAGCTCTCGATGATGCGATTCCTGCGTGTGAGCACATGGCGAGCGCCCTGATGGCGATTGAGATCATGCCCAGCCCGATCATGAGCCGGAAGGACCAGAAGGCGACCATCTCATTGGGGGCGTAGTCCACTCCCTGCCCGTAACGGTCCTCATACATGTGCTGGGCGTCGGCCAGACCCATGACTTCGGCATTGGGATCGTTGGTGGCCATGAAGGAGTACACATAGGGCACCGTGATGACATGCGTGGCGGTGCCGTCCTGGCAGGAGCCGAAGGCGGCCACCGTGAAGCCCGCTCCGGATTCCGTCCGGCACAGCATCTCGGCCGAGGCCATCTTGGCCGGCTGCTCCTCGGCGATGAGCTGGCCCTGCATGTGACCGCTTCCGGAGGTCAGGACGCCGGCGAGAATCATCGTGATCGCGCCGAATCGCGTCAGGCGCCGCCACAGCTCGTAGGCCTCATAGCTCTGCCCGGCGGCTGCGGCCTTGGTCATCCACCATGCGGAAACGCCGAGGACGACGGCGCCGGCGACCAGGAAGGCGGAGGACACGGTATGGATCAGGGTGGTCCACAGGATGTGGTTGTTCAGGACTTCGAAGAAGCCGCTGATGCCGTCGAGCTCGGCGCGGCCGGTGTCGGGATTGACGACTGTGCCGACCGGATGCTGCATCCAGGAGTTGGCGGCGAGGATGAAGAAGGCGGAGATGTTCGTTCCCAGGGCGACCATCCACATGCACAGGTTGTGCAGCTTGGGGGACAGGCGGTCCCAGCCGAAGATCCACAGGCCGAGGAAGGTCGATTCCATGAAGAAGGCGAGAAGCGCCTCGAAGGCCAGTGGAGCGCCGAAGATGTTGCCGACGTAGCGGGAGTACTCCGACCAGTTCATGCCGAACTGGAACTCCTGCACGATGCCGGTGGCCACGCCGAGTGCGAAGTTGATCAGCAGGATCTTGCCGAAGAACTTGGTGGCGACGCGCCATTGCTCGTTGCCGGTGCGCACGTAGTTGGTCTCCATGAGCGCCACGAGCGGGGACAGGCCGATCGTGAGCGGGACGAGGATGAAGTGGTAGACGGTCGTGATGCCGAACTGCCATCGAGCCAGGTCGAGAGAGTCCAGTGCCATCGGTGCGAGGGCCATCAGCGTCACCTTTCGCGACGAGTGATGAAAGCAATAAGTGAATCTGCCGCGATCGTCGCGGAGTAATAGGTGCAGTATAAGCAAGTGGTGACACCTTGTCATAAATTCCGCGATGCAAGGCTAGCACTAGCATTGCGAATGCTAGAGAAGGTAATTGGTGAGAGTGAGGCAGACCCCTTGGGCGAGCTGAGAGCTGTTGCGGCCTCGGTGTGAAATACTGTCGTCGGCTCCGGGTGCTGCGTACCGGCATCCGGTGCTCGAGCCCTCGGTTGAGACCGTTCTGGAGAAGTGCGCCGCACAATGCGCCGCCGCACTCCCGGATCGTTAAGTCCTTCCGCAGGCCGACGCCGCAAGGCGAGAACACAGGCTTTTTCGGCTCCCTCGTCGGGAGCGTGACTGCGTCCCAGCACCGTGGGTACGACGGAGGCAGGGACACCCGAGAGTGCGCACCACCGTGTCCACATCAAACCCATCATCCTTTTCCGGACGCGATTCCGAGGCGTCCCCAGCGCCCGCAGATGCGGCTGCCGCCGAGAAGGCGGAGAAGATAGAGAAGACTGCCAAGTCTGAGAAGACTGAGAAGACGTCCACCGGCACGGCTCCTGCCCGTCGTCGTCGTGGGTGACTGCCGCTGCGACCGCCCCCGCACAGGTTCCTGCCGCCGAGCAGCCGGTCCTGACGGAGGACTCGGGACCCTCGTCGATCCTGACGGCGAGGCGCGCACTCAGGGATTCAGGAGACTCAGGAGGCTCACTCCGGGGGCGCTGATGCCGACCGAGTCGCCGAGGCGGCTGATGCGGCGGAGTCGTCGGATCTGGAAGCCACTGAAACCACTGACGTTGCTGAAGACTCTGAAGTCGCCGAGGTTGCTGAAGAAATCGAGGCGTCCGAGGCTGAGAATGCCGAAGCTGATGGTGGGTCTGAGAACTCGCAGGCCGGCGCCGAGCGGGGCGACGAGGCTGGTGCGCCCGTGGGCGCCGTATCTTCCGCTGCGTCCCGCTGTTTTCAGGCCCCGGACCCGCGCGCGCTCGACGCCGTCGTCGTGAGGTGACTGCCGCGACGACCGCCCCCGCACAGGCTCCTGCCGCCGAGCAGCCCGCTCTGACAGCTGCTCAGATGATGAGGGAGACTCGGGGCCCGCGCCTCCGGCGAGCCCGCGACCGCGTCGAAGGGCGGCGAAGGCGGCGCCGTAAAGGCCACGGCGGCCCAGGCCGCGCCCGAACATCTCGAGGCGCCGGCGGATGACTCGGACGACATGAATGACTCCGGCAATATCGGGGGAGTCTGAGAGTCGGGGCGACGCCGATGGCGATTCCGATGACGAGCGCGATGGCGCGGGCCGCCGCAAGCGTCGCCGTGGAGGCCGTGGCCGCAGGACCCGTTCTCGCAATGAGACGCGTCAGGGGGGCGAGAAGGAGGACGGAAGAGGATAAAGGTAAAGGTAAAGAGGACTCGGATTCTGATTCCGCTGATCCCCGAAGCTCGAGGGCAGATGCCGAGGAGACTGCTGACGCGGGCGAGGAGGCTTCCTCCAGTCGCTCGGTCGCCGCCGCTCGCGCTCCGCACCCGTTCCGACGCCGGTAGGATCCCGTGACGAGGTCACCGCACTCAAAAGGATCGACCCGCTTGGATGGCGTCAAGCGTGATGTCGTCGCGGACGCGCGGCACGCCGTCGCCCCATCGTCACCGAGGCGGGTTCCTGGCCCGCCGTGAGAGTGTGGACCGCCAGATGATCGTGCGCGAGCAGGATGGTCTCAATCAGATCGCTCTGCTTGAGGACGGACTGCTCGTCGAGCACTACGTTGCCCGTCATACGCAGATATCCATGGTCGGCAATGTGCCACGTCGGTCGGGTTCAGAACGTGCTGCCGTCCGTGGAGGCGGCCTCGTGGACCTGGGCAGGGCGCAATGCCGTGCCGTACGCCGGCGAGGTCAACTGGGACGCCGCCGGCATGGAGGCAAGCCCCGTCGTATTGAGGACGCTCTCTCCAGCGGCGACACGGGTCCTCGTGCAGGTCACCAGCGACCCCATCGGGCATAAGGGCGCGCGCCTGACCAGCCAGATCACGTTGGCGGGTCGCTATCTCGTGCTGGTCCCGGGAGGCACGATGACGGGCATCTCCCGCAAGCTTCCGGACACCGAGCGCGCGCGCTTGAAAGAAGATCCTCAAGCGCATCATCCCCGATGACGCCGGCGTCATCGTGCGCACCGCCGAGGGCGCCAGTGAGAGCAGCTCACTGCTGATGTCAAGCGCCTCATCTCCCAGTGGCAGACCATCGATAGAAGGCCTCTGTTTTCAAGGGTTCCAGCAAGGCTCCCGTTCTTCTCAAGGGCGAGCCCGAGCTGGCGGTGCGCGTCGTGCGCGATGTCTTCAATGAGGACTTCAGACGCCTGGTCGTCCAAGGACCCGGCGCTTGAAGACGATCAGCCAGTACGTGGACGAGTTGAGCCCGGATCTGGCGGATCGCCCTTGAGCACTGGGTGGATGAAGATGTCTCGCCGCCCATCGAGTCGATGAGCAGCTCGCCAAGGGGTTCGATCGCAAGGTCTGGCTTTCCAGCGGGGCACGCTCATCATCGACCGCACTGAGGCCATGACGGTCGCTGACGTCAACACCGGTCGTTTCACCCGGAGGCGCCGGGAGGCACTCTTGAAGAGACGGTCACGCGCAACAACCTCGAAGCCGCCGAGGAGTCGTCCGCCAGCTGCGACTGCGCGACATCGGCGGAATGGTGGTCATCGACTTCGTGGACATGGTTCTGGGAGTCCAACCGCGACCTCGTTCTACGCCGCTTGATCGAGTGCCTCGGCGGGACCGCACTCGCCACCAGGTTACCGAGGTGACGTCTCTCGGACTGGTGCAGATGACTCGCAAGCGTGTGGGCCAAGGATTGGTCGAGGCGTTCTCCACCCCGTGCGAGTGCTGCGGAGGACGCGGTTTCATCGTCCACGGCAATCCGGTCGAGAATCAGGCCGCGGATATGTCGGCCTCCGGTCGGAAGGGCGGGGCGCCGCGGTCGCAAGAATCGTGAGGAATCCGCTGCATCCCGGTCGTCCAGGCGGTCCGGTGGCTCTGCGGAGGCGCGCAGTGAGGCCAGTCAGGCTGAGGCCCCCGAGCGCGATGACGCCGCGCGTGCCGCAGTGCGCGGGGCTCTGCCTCAGATCGCCCGCCGCGACCGAGCAGGCTCACAGTCATCTCCCCGAGCATGCGGGGGCCGGTCATGAGGGCTCATGAGGGCGGATGTCCGACCGCATGGTTCCGCGCGGGGCTCGTGCCCAGAACACAGGCCTGCGCGACTGTCGCGGGTTGGTCGGACGCTGCGGATCGCTTAAAGTAGTTCGCCGGTGCGTCTTGCACCCTGCCAAAGGGATCGTTCTTCGGTGATGGAACGTGAGGTTCTCCGGAAATGGTCCAAAGATTCGACAGAGATGAGCATTCAAGTGGTCTACGCGATCGTCAAGGCCGGCGGCCGTCAGGAGAAGGTCTCTGTCGGCGACGTCGTGGTTGTCGACAAACTCGCCGGCGAAATCGGTGACGAGGTGTCCTCGCTCCCGTCATGCGTGGTGGATGGCGGCAAGGTCACCACTACTGCCGCCGACCTCGCCAAGTCCTCCGTTACCGCCGAGATCATCGGTGAGGAGAAGGGCCCCAAGATCAACATTCTCAAGTTCAAGAACAAGACGGGCTTCCGCAAGCGTCAGGGCCACCGCGCTCAGCTCACGGCCGTCAGGGTCACCGCGATCAACTGACCACTCCCACGGCGTTCCCGCGCACCGCTCTCAAGTGCCAGCGTCAGACGCCAGCTTTAAGAGAAAGAAGCCTCACTATGGCACACAAGAAGGGTCTTGGTTCCTCCCGCAACGGCCGCGATTCGAATGCCCAGCGTTTGGGCGTTAAGCGCTTTGGCGGTCAGCTCGTGAAGGCCGGCGAGATTATCGTCCGTCAGCGCGGCACTCATTTCCACCCCGGCAACAATGTGGGCCGCGGTAACGATGACACTCTGTTCGCCACTGCTGCCGGCAATGTTCATTTCGGTACTCACCGCGGCCGCAAGGTTGTCAACGTCGTGCTCCCCGAGGCCTGATTCTCCGCATTCTCCGCATCACTATTCTGGTTCCGCGAGGGCGAACGGCATGTGCCGTCCGCCCTCGCGGCTGCTCGCCTGAGCCCCTCAGGAGACATCATGCCCAGCTTCATCGACCGAGTGGTCATCCACGCGGTCGGCGGCACTGGCGGCCACGGCTGCACATCGATCCACCGCGAGAGTACAAGCCCCTCGGCCGGGCCGACGGCGGCGACGGCGGTCACGGCGGCGATGTCGTACTCGTCGCGGATCGCGCGTCACCACTCTGCTGACCTACCATCGCTCTCCTCACCGATCGGCGGGCAACGGCACTCCCGGCATGGGCGGTTGGCGCCGTGGTACCGACGGCAAGGATCTGCGCTGCCCGTTCCCGAGGGACTGTCGTCAAAGATGCCGACGGCACCGTGCTCGCGGATCTGGTCGGTGATACCGACAGTATTGTCGTTGCCGAGGTGGCACCGCGGCAACTTCTCCTGGCGTCCTCAAGCGCCGAGCGCCGATTCCACCTCTTGGGCTTGCCCGGGCGGGCTCGCGATATCACCCTGGAGCTCAAGACCATTGCCGATGTCGCTCTGGTCGGATATCCGAGCGCGGGCAAGTCCTCACTCATCGCTGCGTTGAGCGCGGCCCGCCCCAAGATCGCCGACTACCCCTTTACCACTCTGGTGCCGAACCTGGGGGTCGTCGAGGCCGGGGAGGTGCGGTACACAATCGCCGACGTTCCCGGGCTTATTCCGGGAGCGAGCCAGGGCAAGGGCCTCGGCCTGGAGTTCTTGCGCCATATCGAACGCTGTGCGGTGATCGTCCACGTCCTGGGACTGCGCGACGCTCGAGCCCGGCCGCGACCCTCTGTCCGACCTGGATGCCATTGAGGCCGAGCTCGCCGCATACGCGGCCCGCCTTGATCAGGCGGAGGATGCCCCGGCCCGGACCGGTCGTGTACCGCTTATGGAACGTCCGCGCGTCGTGGTGCTGAACAAGATCGACGTTCCCGAGGCCGCCGAACTCGCCGATTTCGTGCATTCCGACGCCGCCTCCCGGGGAGTTGGCCGTTTTCGAGGTTTCCGCCGTCGCGCATACGGGATTGCGCGCCCTGTCGTTCGCCCTGGCCGAGCTCGTGACCCAGGCACGGACGGCTTCCGCGGCCACCGTGGCCCGAGCCGAGGGGAGCGCCCCGTGATCCGTCCGGCGGCCGTCGGCCGTCGCGGCAAGGAGTCCCTGGCTACGGTGAATCTCATCCACCATCCGCGTGAGGCGACGTCTCCACCAGGTGCGTGGCGACAAGCCCGAGGCGCTGGGTGCAGCAGACCGATTTCACGAACGATGAGGCGGTCGGTTACCTGGCCGACCGCCTGGCAGCTCAACGGCGTGGAGGACCAGCTGGTCACCGCTGGCGCCCATGCCGGAGACGCCGTCCTCATCGGGGCGATCGACGACGGGGTGCTGTTCACCTGAGGAGCCGACCATGACGCGACGGAGAGGCTTCTCTCGCCCAGGCACTTCGACATGCGTCTGGGAGCGATCATCGGCGCGCAATGTCTTGGGCGTCGTGCTCCAGTACCATGAGCTCATGGACGCCAAGGGAGTCCGCTCGTCAGCAGCTGCGACGGGCTGCCGAGAGGCATCTGGGTGGACGCCGCCGGTCGTCGCGATGACGGGGACGATGCGTGAGGGCGACGGGCTTCCGCCCGGTGCGGCTGGCCGATGAGCGCGGATCGTGCTCAAGGTCGGCTCGTCGTCGCTGACTCTCGCCCGACGGCGGTCTTGACCTCAACCGTATTGACATTGTCGCCGGCCTTGTCGCCGGGTTGCGCGAGCGCGGCCATGACGTGGTCCTGGTATCCTCGGGCGCGGTGGCTGCGGGGCTGGTTCCTCTTGGTATGACGGAGCGCCCCGGTGAGCTGCGCCTGCTGCGGGCGAGCGGCACTCCGTGGGCCAGGGCCACCTGGTCTCGATGGCGAGACCGCCATGAGCGCCTATGGGGTGGTGACCGCTCAGGTGCTGCTCACTGCACAGGACGTCGCCGTACGCACTCACTACCGGACCGTGCGCGCCACTTTCGATGCTCTGCTCTCAATGGGGGCCGTGCCCATCGTCAACGAGAACGATGCTGTCGCCACGACCGAGTTCACCTTAAGGGGACAACGACCGCCTGGCTGCTCTCGTGGCTCATCGAAGTCACCGCTGATGCTCTCGTGCTGCTCACCGACGTCGATGGCGTAGCGGACGGCCAGGCCAGGCGCCCAGTTGCTCAACCTGTGCGCTATGTCGAAGCGCCGGGAACTTTCAACGCCAGTGGATGTCGAGGCGCGGCGGCTCACTCGGCACCGGCGGAATCGTATGACTTCAGGCCGCGACGATCGCCTGCGCGTCGGGAACCGCCACGATCATCCGCCGCGGCTGATGACGCTCCGCGCCTCCTGGGGCAGCGGGAGGCGCCCGCCGACCTGGGCACCTGGTTCGCGCCGACTGGTCACACCGTCCCAGCCGGCGACTGTGGATGGCCACGCCTCCATTCCCGAGGGCGCGTGACGATCGATGCGGTGCTCAGCGGGCCATCACCGTCGGCTTAAAGTCTCTTCTCCTGCCTGGTGTGTCATCGGCGTCGGTAAAGGACTTCGGTCCGGGGCGGTGGTGGAGGTCGTGGGACCCACGGGGAACCATCGGCGGGCATCTGCCATACTGCGCCACCGAGCCGAGAGGTCCTCAGGCGCAGGCGGGGCGCAAGCACTCGATCATGTCGCCCCGTGGTGCACCGCGACGACCTCGCCGAGCTCCCTCTCACCGCAGGCGCTGAAGGATTCGCCGGCCGTCTGTGCCGTCGATTCGCGGGCGATCGGACCTCAGGCGATGGGCGAGCCGACTGCGCATTGATCTCAGCCTCGCGGCCGTACGGCGGGGACAGGGCGCATTCTTGCGCCTTGGCGATGTCCAGTGCTCACGGGCGATAAAGCGCAAGTCCCGCGTTATTATGAGGAAAACCTGGGCCATACCGGTGTCGGAATCTCCCTCGACGGCGACTTACTCAACGTAAGGGTCTCCGGTCGTCGACGACTCCGCGCGGCCTTGAACAGCCAGTAGGATCGTCAGGAGCAATGGGATCGTCGACAACGTCCGGATGATGGTCCAGCCCCAGGTCGGGTCGCTCGCCATCCGGCAATGAGGAGGGCTCCGCGCGCGAGCCGTCGTCAATGACGCGAAGAAGGAGGAACTCATCCGGGCTGATGCCTTCGTCATTGAGGATCTCAGGGCATGAGTGGACAGAATGATCTGAAGATCTGAAGAACGCCGTGCCATGCGAGTACGGCGGGATCTCCTGGTGCTGTTGAGAGAGTTCGGGCTCACTCCAGCAGCAATTGCAGATTCGCCGGCATCTGATGATGGCCCACAGGAGTCGATAAGCCGGAGCGTGCCGTCTGATCCGTCTCGTTCCTGTTTCGACGTCAGGCGCCGGATTCTTGTAACCCGCGATCGGGTGCGCGTTCGATCATCTAATCCATCGCGCGCCTGAAATTTCCCTATCGTTCTTGGTCCTGGATTCTTCCCATCGACGACAGGCCGGTTCACCCCCTCTCTGGCCTTTGACGGAGAGTCTGTATCGCTCATGTGTCCCTCGCCGTCCCACGCAGCTTCACGTCAACGACAAGGCGTCCCCTGGCATTATTCCGGGAGAACAGACTGCGGACTCTTTTCAGCCCGCCACGGCGTTTGGATCGCGAAGGCGAGTTCCGCCTCCTTGACCGCGACAGATGGATCGGATGAAACGGAACATATCCAAGAGGTTGGACTGCCGGCCGCGTTGGGCCCTACGATGAAGAGGCGTTCTCCGACACTGGAAATCTATCTTCTTGAAGTTCCGCCAGTTGCTCGCCGCCACAGGTGCGTGATCCTCTATGGACGGTACTCGCTATAACGCCCGCTTCCTTTCGGTCAGGGAGAATCCGATGGCGAATTCTGTACTGCTTCTGCAACTGCTTCTGGTACCGCAAGCGTGATCCTGGGACAGACCGAGAGCGCTTAGAGACTTACAGTGCGGCGGACCATACGCGCAGATGTGGGAGGGGCGAGGGCACTCAACCGCGGGTGGTGGTGGTGTCGACCCACGGCGAGCGATGCGGGTGCTCAAGCCATCGGCGGAACGGTCAAGCGCCTCCTCGCCTGAGGCATCTTGGCGCGTCTTCCCACGGCGTGGTAGCCGGGTCCGGTCATCATCAGTCGTCGCTCTCAGGATGAGGATGCGATTCGCGTTCCATATGCGCCAAGCATGCTCCCGCGATGCGGGTCCGGCGCCGTATGGTGCTGCCATGAGCTCTCATTCCAGCAGTTCCTATCAGCAGGACGCGACCGAACTTCCTCGCCCGCGGCCCCGAGCCGCTCGAAGCGCGCAGCGATCCGTGGCTGCGGCGCGCGTGAGCTCAAGGACGCCGGATTGCAGTGCGCGCGGCTGATGGCCTTCTGAGGCGACCGAGGAGATCCTGGCCGCCAACAGGACGATGTCGAGCGCGCCCGTGCTGAGGGGCATGACCGAAGGGCTGATCGACCGCCTGAGCCTGACGGACCGCATCGCCGCCATCGCCGGCTTTCTCTGCGTGAGATCGCCAGCTCTGCTCCGATCCGATCGGCGGTCGTCGATGGTCGACCTTCCAACGGTCTTCCGGCGCCGTGTGCGCGTTCCCATGGGCGTGGTCGGCATGATCTACGGGCCGTCCCAATGTCACTGTCGATGTTGCCGCCCTGACGCTGAAGTCCGGCTTAATGCCGTCGCGCTTGCGCGGCGGCAGTGCCGCCGCGCACCAACTCCGGCGATTGGCGATGTTCTGCGCGCCGCCCTGGTCTCCACCGGCCCTGCCGCCGCTGACACCTGGGTCGCAACCGTGGATTCCCGCCGGAAGGCCGGGGCTGCAGCGGCTTATGCGGGCTCGCGGGCTCATCGAGTGTGTGCTCTCGTGCCGCGCGCGGTGGGGCGGGAGCCATCAGGAGCCGTCGTCAAGGCAGATCCGCGTGCCGTCATCGGGACCGGCAGTGGAGACGCCGCCAGCATCTACGCATGATTCACTGCCGTCGACCTCGGCGCGCGGTGCCCGCTCATCGTCAACGCGAAGGCTCGGCGCGTGGGTGTGTGCGCAACGCCGCCGAGACTCTTCTGGTCCCGCCGCGGCGTCGCCGACCGCCTTCCTGCCGACCGTGGCGGCGGCGCTGTATGGGACAGAAGGCGTCACCCTCCCACGCCGGATGAGGGCGGCAGAGACCGCGTTGCGCCGAGCACCGGCCGCGCGGGCCATGCTGCAGAGGCCCCTCCTGGTGCCCGCCACTGGGGAGGAAGCTGGGCCACCAGTGCTGGCAGTCTCGATCTGGCGCTGCGTGGTATCACAAAGACCTGGAAGAGGCCGTCGCCCACATCCTCACGCAGTGGTCCACCAGGCACACGGAGCGTCTCACCAGGACGCCGCCGCCATGAGACCTGCTTCACCGGAGCTGTCGAGTTCCGCCGTCGTCATGGTCAGTGCCTCACCCGCTTTCACCGATGGCGGCCAGCTGGGTCTGGGGGCCGAGCTCGGCGCCTCCACTCCAGAGGCTTCGCTCGTGGGCCCATGGGGTGGCGTGACCCTGACGACGACTGCAATGGATTGTCGAAGGGAGACGGTCATGTGCGGCCGTGAGTGCGCAGGAGTGCCGGAAGTGTCAGAAGTCAGGATGCTCTAGCGGCGTGATCCAGCCTCACGCAGTGCCTGTTGGCGCGATACCGATCACGCTTGCCGCGTGCGGGCGTGGCACGAGGAACTTACTACGTCTTGTCCGTGGCAGGATGGGGCGCGTCTGCGTGCACACCGCTCGCGGTGACCGTGGGGAGCAGCGGTGCCGAGAGCAGCCAGAGGCGGCGCCGATGGGTGACGCCTCGCGCCAGTTGCGTATCGGCATTATGGGTGGCACCTGCTGATCCGATTCATCGCTGGGCGTCTGTATGGCGGCCTCAGAGGTGCAGTACGCCTTCCAGGGACTTGATGAGGTCCTCTTCACGCCGACGTGAATCAGCCTTTCAAGAAGAGAACCGTCGTGTCACGCGGCGGAGCACCGCTACCTCATGACGGTCATCGCCACCGCTTCGGATCACGCATTTCGCGTCTCGCGGGTGGATGTGTGATCGCGGTGGTACGACATACTACAGTCGATCTCTCCACGATGTTATCGCCGGTATCCCGGCGCCGAGCTCTACTTTCGTCACCGGAGCCGACGCGCTTGGCGCCGAGATCTTGACGATGGAAGGATAATGCGAAGATGTTCGACCCTGGCTCACCCTGGTCGTGTCACACACGCAGGCATGTCTTAACGGATGCCGGCCTGCCTGAGGATACTGTGTCTTTGGGTGGAAAGTGCCCGCTGATGAGCGATCTCATCCACGGACTGCCGCAGTCCGGGTCGCCCGAGGCATTCCGTCTGAGTATCTCGTGCCGACGAGCGTCGTCCAATACGTCCACCAAAGTACGGTCTTTATCGCACGGTTGAGCGTTCGGCATCGACGACGTCGATGACCGCTCGCGTCGCACGGAGCAGTCCCTGAGGAAGGGAGAACGACGGTGGTGATCCACCGACGTCGGCAGAGCCAGTCCGATGCCGCGAGATGATGACACCGGCACTCGTCGCGGTCGACGGGCGATGCGGCGGGCTGAACGCGCGCTGCTGAGCGCGAGGCCATCTTGACCGGGCAGCAGCCTGCTTCGGCCCGGCGAGGCTCAGCGTCTGCGTCGGGAGGCTGCGGCACTGCGCGCGGCCGTCGCCTCGAGGAGATCACTCCCGAGCGGAGCCAAGGAGCGCTCTGCAGGACCCGCGTGGCCGAGCAGCCTGCGATCGCGTCTCCCAGTCTGGAGGCCTGAGGCGGCCACGCGGCTTCATCCGGCTCGCATGGGCGGTGGAGGTCAACGAGGCTTGTCGTGTCGGCTGCATCTGCCTCTTCCGCGCCTCGCGCGGAGAGTCACTCGATGCTGCACCGCGGCGCGCGCGCCTTGGGCAGCCGGCCTCTGCACCGTCATTCGACGGGCCCGGAAGCGGCACGATCTCTGCAGTCCTGAGGCGGCCTCGGGCGAGCTGGCGTATCTCGAGCAGCGGGCGTGGACGCCTGCCTGTGCGCGATGGCGAGGCAGCACCGCCTGGGAAGGCGGCGCATCCGCTTACCTGGTCTGGGGAATCGACTTGCGGACGAGGCCCGCGGTCCCCGTCCGCGCAGAGCTGCTCCGACAGGTCCGACGCTGCCCCGCGAGAGCCGAGGAGTGCAGACGATTCATGGCTGAAGTCACGCCCCTATGCGCTGAGTCTCCCGTGCAGACGGCGTCACCATCCAGCCCCGGTCCTGCAACGGGATCCCGTGTTCGGGCGGGAGGTGCCTTCGGGCGATCAGGGCAGCTCGGCCGCGCCCGCTTCACCCTGTCGCCCTGAGTGGGACCAGGGCGGCTCCCGGTGACTCTTTCGCCGATCCGGTGCACCAGGTCGCCAACACCTCTCTGTCCGACGACGATATCGAGGGACTCTCTCTCTTCTCAGCCGACCGGTGTGATGGATCCGGTTGACGTGTCGTCCGCCCTCTTCTCGTCATCGGCCCCACCATGGGCGACCGGCCGTTTGCCTGAAAAGGCGCTCTCTTTTTCAACCGCGATTAGCGCACCGGCTGACGCCACTGATGCGGGAACGCAGTCCACCGCCATTGATGGGTACGCAGGGGCGGGCGGCCTTTCAGGTTCCCAGGTTAAGCGACGGATTCGGTGATGGGTGGCAGAAGGGAGCCGGCGAAGGATTCCGGACCGGGTGGGCCCAGTCCGGCTTCTCCGGGCGGTGATGGGTACGAGTCGGGCGGCCCCAGCCAGGTCGCTGCGGGCGGTGACGGAGTACCTGTGCCGATAGCGCGCCTGACGGTCAGGTGCCAGCCTGCCCCTGATTGGGCGACGGATGCGACTGTTTGGCGGGCCGGCTCGTCAACCACCGTGCAGTTCAACGGCTCCAGGGGTGCGCACAGTCGATAACAATACTGGAGAGCTCGGCGAGTTCGTCCGGTTGATGACGAGTTCGACGGCATCGACAACCCGCAGTGGCGTATTCTGCTGACGGGCCAGCCGGCCCAGCATGCTCCCGCTCTTACTGGTCAGGCGTACCAGCCGCTGCTGAAGAGACCCTCATCCATGCCAGCCCTTCACCCCATGAGCCGATGCCGAGCCGGCTCCTGAACACAGTTCTCCAGACCTGTGATGCAGGCGCCCCCAGTCCAGAGCGGGATGGAGCAATCCGCCCGATGGGCTCTCCAGTCAACCCGCCAATCGCTGAGCACTTAGGGCACATCGAGATGGGCAGGGCTCACTGCTGATGGTGGTGATCGCCATCGTCGTTGTGCTGGTGGTCATCACCGTGGTGTGGTTCGTCCTCAACCGCGGGGCAGCAGCTCGCAGAAGAACCTCGGGCCATCCCCATGGACCTCGTTGCTGGGCTGACGAGTCAGGTCCCGTTGGCTGTTTACCGCAAAGGAGTCTTGGCCCCGCTACGACCATACTGTCTTCCTGACCGCACCCTTTGCTCGTGCCGCCGCAGAGAAGAAGGCTGGTGACGACTGTCGCCATCGACGTCTCGAGCGACTTGTCCTGACCGATGTCTTCCTCATTCTCTCGGGTGACAGCGATCATCGGGTCCGCGCCATCGTCGATGCGATCGATGAGAATACCGTACTCCAGGCCAGGGGCCAAGCGCGGGCTGCGCGGGGCAGCGAGGGGAGAGCGGTAGGTGCTCATCGACTGCACCGATATGGCCATTCGTGCAACAGGGGCGAGGATCGTGAATACTACGAGCTCGAGCGCTTATGGAAGGATTGCCCGCCATCAGGCTGCCTGAGGATGTCTTGACTCCCTGTTGATGCGGCCTGCTGAGGAGGCGTGCCAGTGACGCTCGTCCTATGGCGGCACGGCCAGACCGACTACAACCTTGAGGCCGGATTCAGGGGCGGGTCGACATCCCGCTCTCAATGACATTGGACGTGATCAGGCCGCTTCGGCTCGGATCTGTGGCCCTGTAGTCCGGCGATCTTCTCCTCTCCCTCTGGAGCAGGCTCGACAGACCGCCGGTGCTGGCCTCCGGCCATTGGCCTGGGCGTGCATGTCGATAATCGTCTTGCTGCGAGAGGTCCCGCTTCGGCCGATGGGAGGGGCTGAGCCGTGCTCCAGGCCGAGGAGCAGTGGCGAGCAGTTCGACGTATGGCGGTCAGGCGATCCGGAGGGGTAGACCGGACCGCAGCGATACCGCTCTTCAGTGGGAACAGCGATGCAGAGGAGATCCTAACTCTGCGGCGGTGGGTGGCACCGCGGTTGTCGTTACTTTTGGGGCGGCCATCACTCCTGAGGACGACCCATCTTCTGGGGCTTGACCCCTCCCTCGTGGTTCGGGCTGCATGGTCTGGAGCTGCCGTTATGCGGTGCTGAACAGCAGACCGGCCTCCGGAGTGGAGGATCTCGCGGTGGAACGGCGGTGGGAAAGGAGACTCCGGCGATGTTGGCGCGCACGGCGGGCACCTGTCCTGACCGTCCGCAAGAAGGGCCGATCGTGGTGGTGAGGTACCGCACGTGAAATGGTTGTGCCCGCAGCGGTGAGGTTCATGAGCTAATCCCCCGTCGCCCAGGGGCGGCGATCATAAATGGAGCTGTAAGCGCAGTTGGTAGCGCGCTTCCATGGCATGGAAGGGTCAGGTTCAAATCTGTCCACGGTAGCATGCATTTCGATATCGGTCGTGATGCGTGTGCCGGATAGGGCTATGGCGCAGTTGTTGTACGCTCCCACTATTGTGGGGAGGCGGGGGTTCGATTCCTTCTAGCTCCACGAATAAATGAAGCCTTGTTCCGTATTTACAGATAAAACTTTCTCCGGCATGCTGCTGCCTGAAGATCTTCCTCGGATCAGGGGCTAATGCCCGGCGCTGCTCACCAGGCATCTGTGCGAGTAGAAAGGCGCATTTCTTTGCAGTTACTCCCATCGGGGAGCGTATTATGGCAGTCTGTGAGCCCACCGATCCCCATTGATCCCACTGCGGTACCCCTATGTTGTAGGGTGCTATGTCCAGCAATACTGTTCGCTACCAGGTGCACGTGAGCTCACAGTGCAGGCGTCATCATCGGAGAGCCTCATCACCCTGGTCTTCACCACGGCCAATGTACACAGCAGCTGAAGGTCAACCTCACCATACCTCTGTCAGCAGTCATCTCATGGCGATTCTGCGCTATTTCACGATCATTCCGTAGCGGAGAACAATATCGTCCAGACCTTCCTTGCTCGGCTGGCATGTCGCCATTATCTTCGTGCTGCCCGGCCTGGTCATGATTGGCTGGTGGACCGGCACCCTACTGGCAGACCGCACTCGCTGACCGCCCTGGGCGGTGTTCTCAACGTCATGTACTCGATTCCCTGCGACGTGCTTGTCTCGGATCGGACCTGCCATTTCCGGAAGGCGTGGCCGCGGCAGGAGTGCTGCGCGTGGGAGACAGCGCCGAGGGCGTGCAGGAGAACAAGCGCGGTCTGCTCGTCATCGTCGTGGGCGGCCTGACGTCTGCCGGCCTCGCCCTGCTGGCGGCGATGAAAGATGTGGCCGGCAGCATTGAGAGGACTTTCGCGTCGGTTCCGGCGGGCATGATCAACGCCAGTCTCGCTGGCTCTAATCGGTGTGGGCCACCTCGTCGGCATGACCGTCGGCATCGCTATGATCGTCGGACTGGTGATCTCCTTCGGCGTCATGCTGCCGTTGCGCACTGCCGGTCAGATTCCCGCAGGCGGCGACCTCGGCGAGATCGTGTCGGGTATCTTCAGCTCCGATGTGCGCTTCGTGGGGGCGGGGCCATGGCGATCGCCGCGATCTGGACCCTCGCCAAGATTAACTCTGCTACATCGTCGAGGGGTCGGAGGCTCTGGCGGCCACCCGCGCACGTCACGTCGGACAGGTGCCGTCTCCGAGCGCGGTCACAATCCATTTTGCGTGGTGCCTGGGTGACCCTGGCCTCCATGCTCCCCATCGGGCTGCTGTGGTTGTTCGTGCGGCACTTGTCGCCCATCCACGCGACCCGGCATGGTCGTCGTCAGCATCTCTTCGTGCTGCTGATCCGGCCTGGCCGTTGCCGGCGTCTGCGGCTATATGGCGGGTCTGATCGGCGCCTCAACAGTCCTATCTCCGGGGTCAGCATTCTCATTGTGATCACCGCCGCTCTCTGCTCATCAAGGTCGTGCACGGTGCACGATCGTCTGATCAGGGTGATGCGCTGATCGCCTATACCCTATTCACCGCCGCGGTCGTCTTCGGGGTGGCCACAGTACCGACGACAACCTCCGGGATCTCAAGACCGGACAGCTCGTCAGCGCCACCCGTGGAAGCAGCAGGTGGCCTGATCTCATCGGCGTTCTTCGGCTCGGTGGTTGTTCCGCCGGTTCTGCAACTGCTCAATAACCTTCGGTTTCGCCGGTGCGCCCAGCGCGACTGACAATGCCCTGGCGCCTCGAGCCGCGCTTCTCCGCTGGCCAGGGGGTCTTCGGCGGCGATCTCGACTGGGGCTCCTGGGCCTGGGCGTTGTGATCGGCGCGGTCGTGGTCATTATCGACGAGCTGCTCGGACGCGCCTGAGCAACAGGCTGCGCCTGCCGCGCTGGCCGTGGGCATGGGCATGTGCCGATGGGCTGACCCTCATCATTCCCATCGGCGCTCTGGTCTGGTCTACGATCGCTTGCTGACGGCGAGGCCGCGGATCGGAGGCACGAAGGCTGGGCACCCTGGCGGCGACCGGGCTAGCAATACGGCAACCC